>JAABUU010000468.1_pt1 | contig 90949 bp, 74 predicted proteins | sample 5559301 | NCBI WGS metagenome assembly JAABUU01 (sample SAMN10711884, study PRJNA513360) | rock metagenome | isolation source: Antarctica rocks | place: Antarctica: Victoria Land, Richard Nunatak white
AGCCCCGCGCACGGTCGATGCGCTCTGGCAGGCAGTCGCCGACGCGCTGGGAGAATTTACCCCAAAGGAATGCGCCAACTACTTCACCGCAGCCGGGTATATACCAACATGAACGGAAAACGCTCTAAGTCACGGATTTCAAAGGCTCAGCCTTTGACGGAGTTTGAGGCAGAGCCTCAACCTTACTTGCTTGACCTGCTGCGCTTTGCCGCCTGCACCGCAGTGTCGAGCGCGTTGAGGAAGGACGAGCGAGCGGCCTTGTCGAGCGGGCGCGGGCCGCCGGTGGCGAGGCCGGTCTCGCGCATGTGGCGGGAGACCTCGCGGCCGGCGAGGGCGGTGCCGATGTTGTCGCCGGACCAGACGTGGCCGGTAGACGACAGGGCGCGGGCGGAGCGGGCGAGGCAGCGGGCGGCGAGCGGGATGTCGGCGGTGACGCAGACGTCGCCCGCGGTGATGCGCTCGGCGATCCAGTCGTCGGCGATGTCGGCGCCCTCACCCACGACGACCATGCGGACGAAGGGCAGGTTGGGCGGGCGGATCGGGCGGGAGCCGTTGGAGACCACGACGACCGAGACGCCGAGGCGGGCGGCGACGCGGTAGGTCTCCTCGCGCACGGGGCAGGCGTCGCCGTCGACGTAGATGGTGACGGCGGGGAGCGGGGAAGGGGGGAGCGGAGTGGCGGGCGCGGGGTCGCTCATGCCTGGTTCAGCTCGATCAGGCTGCGGCGAATCTCGCGGGAGCGGCGGACCTTGTCCTCGATGTAGGCGCCGTCGCCCCAGCGGACGGCGCGGGCCATGGCCTGGGCGTCCTCGGTGAAGCGGGCGAGCATCTCCAGCAGGGCCTCGCGGTTGTTGAGGAAGATGTCGCGCCACATGGTCGGGTCGCTGGCAGCGATGCGGGTGAAGTCGCGAAAGCCGGCGGCGGCGAACTTCATGACCTCGTCGCGGGTCTCGCCCTCCAGGTCGTCGGCGGTGCCGCAGATGGTGAAGGCGATCAGGTGGGGCAGGTGGCTGACCACGGCGACGACGCGGTCGTGGTGGGCGGCCTCCATGACCTCGATCATGGCGCCGCAGCGGCGCCAGAGTTCGGCGACGCGCTCGGTGGCGTCGGGGTCGGTGCCGGCGGGGGGGGTGAGCAGGACCCAGCGGCCCTGGAACAACGTGGAAAAACCGGAGTCGGGGCCGGAGTGCTCGGTGCCGGCCATGGGGTGGGCGGGGACGAAGTGCACGCCGGGGGGGACGAGCGGGCCGACGTCGCGCAGGACGGAGAGCTTGGTGGAGCCGACGTCGGTGAGCACGCAGCCGGGGGCGAGGTGGGGGGCGATGGCGGCGGCGATCTCCGCGTAGGCGCCGACGGGGGCGCACAGGATCACGCAGTCGGCGTCGTGCACGGCGCTGGCGGGGTCGGGGTCGATGCGGTCGGCGATGCCGAGGGCGGCGACGCGGGCCAGCACGTCGGGGCGGTCGCAGGCGACGATCTCGGCGGCCAGCTCGCGGCGCAGGACGGCGGCACGGGCGAGGGAGCTGCCGATCAGGCCGAGGCCGATGATCGCGAGGCGGCGGAACACGGGGGGGCGGGCGCCGAGGCTGGGCGGGGCGCCGCCCTCGCGGCGGATCGGCGGGTCGGGCTGGAGGGAGGCGACGCCGGCGTCGGGGTCGGTCACGCGGCGGATTGCGGCGCGGATTGCGTGGCGGCCTGGGCCATGAAGCCGGCCAGCGCCTCGGCGACGAGGTCGACCTCCTCGGCGGTGCCGATGCTGATGCGCAGGCAGGCGGGCAGGCCGTAGGAGCGGACGTGGCGCACGATGATGCCGCGGGTGCGCAGGAAGGCGTCGGCGTCGCGGGCGCGCTCCGCGGAGCCGAGGTCGGCGAGGAGGAAGTTGGCGTGGCTCGGCAGGACGCGCAGGCCGACGCTCTCCAGCAGGCCGGTCAGGCGGGCGCGCTGGGTGGCGTTGTGGCGGCGGCCGCGCTCGACCCAGCCGGGCTCGGAGAGGGCGGCGGCGGCGGCGGCCAGGGCGACGGCGTTGACGTTGAAGGGGGCGCGCAGTCGGTTCAGGGCGTCGGCGATCGGCGCGGGGGCGTAGGCCCAGCCGACGCGCAGGCCGCCGAGGCCGTAGATCTTGCTGAAGGTGCGGGTCATCACCGTGTTGTCGCCGGCCTCGACCAGGCCAGCGCCGGCCTCGTAGGCGGGGTCGTCGACGTACTCGGCGTAGGCGGCGTCGAGCACCAGGATCACGTCGTCGGGCAGGCCTGCGCGCAGGCGGCGGATCTCGGGAGCGGGGAGAAGAGTACCGGTGGGGTTGTTGGGGTTGGCGAGGAACACCAGCGTGGTGTCCAGGGCGACGGCGGCGAGCAGGGTGTCGACGTCGGCGCAGAGGTCGCGCTCGGGGACACGGGTGACGCGCATCCCGGCGGCCTGGCCGGCGATGGCGTAGATGGAGAAGCCGTGCTCGGTCATCAGCAGGCCGGTGCCGGGGCCGCCGTAGATCGTGCACAGGGCAGCGAGCAGCTCGTCCGAGCCGTTGCCGCAGACGATGCGGGCGGCGTCGAGGCCGTGGTGGGCGGCGATGGCCTGGCGCAGGGCGGTGGCCGAGCCGTCGGGGTAGCGGTGGGCGGTGGCGGCGGCCTCGCGGATCGCGGCGAGGGCGGCGGGCGGGGGACCGAACGCGCCCTCGTTGGAGGACAGCTTGACGACGCGGTTGACGCCGGGGAGCCGGGACTCGCCGCCGACGTAGGAAGAGATCGCCATGATCTCGGGGCGCGGGCGCGGGCTCATCGGGGTGCGGTTCCGGGATCGCCGAGCGGGATGGCGTAGGCGCCGAGCACCACAGGGGGCTGTCGGGAGTCGCCCAGCGCCTGCAGCGAGGCGGCGGACAGTCGGGGGTCATCCTCGGTGACGAAGCCCTCGACCTCGACCAGTGCGCGGGCGGCGCCGGGGTCGCGGCGCAGCAGGACGCGGCCGGGAGCGAGGCCGGCGGCGGGCAGGGCTGCGAGCAGGCGGGTGCGGCTGCCCTCCGGCGCCAGCTCCAGGCCGAGCAGGGTGCGGTCGGCGCCGCTCGGGTCGGGAGGGGAGCCGGCGACGACGAGGGCCTGGGCGGCGGGCGCGCCTTCGGGGCGAGGCGACCAGATCGGCAGGCGGGCGATGACGTGCAGGCGCGCCGTGGCGCCCGGGCCGTCGCGGCCCGTGCTGTTGCGGCCCGTGCTGTTGCGATTCGGGCCGTTGCGGTTCAGCAGGCCGGTCCACCAGGCCGCGGACATCGCCTCGCCCTCGTGCGGCAGGGGGAGGACGGCGACACTGGCGGTGCCGGCGCGGACCTCGCCGATCGCCTGGCCAATGCTGCCCCAGGCGCGCAGGCGGGCCAGAGCGCCGAACTGCTCGCGGGCGGTGGCGGACAGCGCGGCGTCGCCCTCCGCCTGGCCGACGGCGACGCAGAACGGGCCCTGCATGGCGATGGTGCCGGACAGCAGCTCGAGCCAGACGCGGACCACGGAGGCGGGCGGGTAGTCGCCGTCGTGGCGGGCCAGGATGCGGTGCAGGATCTCGGCTTGGCGGCCCATGCGCAGCTTGAGCGCGCCCTTGGCGGCGCTGGCGCCGATGCGGGTGACGATCGCGGCGCGGTCGCGCAGGGTGTCGTGCAGCAGGTCGTCGAGCCGGTCCAGCTCGGCGCGCAGCAGAACCAGCTCCTCGGCCGGGGTGACGGCGGCACGGTCGGGGATCGCGGGGGAGTGATCGGTCTGGGGGAAGCTCGACATCGCTGGTCCACCGGGAGGGAAGACAGATAGCGGATGCGGGCTGGGCTGAGAACCCTGGGCCGGAAGCGGAAGCAAGGCTGGGCTCTGCCCAGACCCGCCAGGGGGGAAGCCCCCCCTGGACCGGCTTTACTGAGACAAGTGGATTCCAAAGGCGAGCCTTTGGCGGAGTTTGAGGCAGAGCCTCAACCTTGCTTGCTTCACCGGTCATTCCAAAGGGCCGCTGGCATGAGGCCTTTGGAAACCCTTCCCTCAAGCAAGTGGCCTCCAGGGTGAATCTTTGGCTGCCTGCTTCACGGCTCCGCCGGTTGCGCGGCTCCGGCGCGGGTCTCATACAGCCGGCATGGACCAGATCGTGGCATCCCCGGAGCCGCTGCCGGACGTCGAGCACAGCCACGTGCGGTTCGACGACGGTCTGACTCTGGAGTGTGGCGTGCACCTACCGGAATTGGTGGTCGCGTTCCGGACGTATGGGACGCTGAACGCGGCGCGTTCCAACGCGGTCCTGGTGTGCCATGCGCTGACCGGGGACCAGTACGTGGCCGAGGCGCATCCGGTGACGGGGCGGCCGGGGTGGTGGGGGGCGCTGGTCGGGCCGGGGCGGCCGATCGACACGGAGCGGTTCTTCGTGGTGTGCGCCAACGTGCTGGGCGGGTGCATGGGCTCGACCGGGCCGCGCTCGCCGCGTGGGCCGGGCGAGGCGCCGTGGGGGACCGAGTTCCCGACGGTCACGGTGCGCGACATGGTCAGGGCGCAGCGGCGGCTGGTCGGGCATCTGGGCATCGAGCGGCTGTTCGCGGTGATCGGCGGCTCGATGGGCGGGATGCAGGTGCTGGAGTGGGCGGCGACGTTCCCCGAGCTGGTGTTCGCCGCGGTGCCGATCGCGACCGCCTCGTTCCATTCGGCGCAGAACATCGCGTTCAACGAGATCGGGCGCCAGGCGATCTTCGCCGACCCGGACTGGCAGGGCGGGCACTACCGCGACCACGGGCGCATCCCGGCGCGCGGGCTCGCGGTGGCGCGGATGATGGCGCACATCACCTACCTGTCGGAGGAGGCGCTGAGCCGCAAGTTCGGGCGCAGGCTGCAGCAGGTGGCGCCCGTCGCGGGGCCGTCGCGGGGCGGAGAGACGCCGCTCGGGCCGCTCAGCGACATGTTCGAGGTGGAGAGCTACCTGCGCCACCAGGGCAGCAGCTTCGTGCGGCGCTTCGATGCCAACTCGTACCTGAGCATCACCCGGGCGATGGACTACTTCGATCTCGCGGCGGAGCATGACGGGGATCTGTCGCGGGCGTTCGCGGGCAGCCCGACTCGGTTCTGCGTGGTGTGCTTCTCGTCGGACTGGCTGTTCCCGACGGCGCAGTCGCGCGACCTGGCGCGGGCGCTGAACCGGGCGGCGGCCAACGTCAGCTTCGTCGAGATCGAGAGCGACAAGGGGCACGACGCGTTCCTGCTCGACGAGCCGGACTTCCACCGCACCGTGGCGGGGTTCCTCGCAGGGGCTGCGGAACGCTCGGGTCTGGCGTGAGCGGGCTGCTCGCGTGATACCAACGGACCCGTGGAGTGACCTTTCAGGCAAGGAAGGCCAGGGGCTCTGCACCCCTGCTTTAAGACGAGGACTCCGCCAAAGGCAAGCCTTTGAAATCCAATACTTAAGCAAGGCCGGTCCAGGGGCGGCTCGCCCCTGGCGGGTCTGGGCAGAGCCCAGCCCTGCCTGCTTTTCCGGTCACTCCAAGAGTTCGTTGGCATGAGTGGGTCGCCGTGAGCGGGGCCGACGTGGACGGGGTAGTGGCGTGAGCCGCGCGGCGACCGACGCGACGCCGGTGCAGTATGTCGCCAAGAACATGCGGGTCGATCTGCGGCTGATCGCGGCGCTGATCGCGCCGGGGACGCGGGTGCTCGACATCGGCAGCGGCGACGGGTCGCTGATCGACCTGCTGTTCCGCGACCGGGGGTGCGACGCGCGCGGCATCGAGATCGACATGGCGGAGGTGACGCGCTCCGTCGCGCACGGGCTGCCGGTGATGCAGGGCGACGCGGACAACGACCTCGCGCACTACCCGGACGCGGCGTTCGACTACGTGGTGCTGTCGCGCACGCTGCAGGCGGTGGAAAAGCCGCGCGAGGTGCTGCGCCAGATGCTGCGCATCGGCACGCGGGCGGTGGTGAGCTTTCCCAACTTCGGGCACTGGCAGGTGCGCTGGCAGTTGCTGAGCACCGGGCGGATGCCGATGACGGCGGGGTGGGACCGGGCGTGGTATGAGACGCCGAACATCCACCCGTGCACGATCGCGGATTTCTTCGCGCTGTGCGCGCAGGAGGGGTACGCGGTGGAGCGGTGGCTGGCGGCGGACGAAGGGGGACAGCGCGCGCCCTGGCGGCGGTCGGTGTGGCTGGCGAACCTGTTCGGGGAGCAGGCGCTGTTCGTGCTGCGGCGAGCGGGCGGGGGCTGAAGCAAGCAAGGTTGAGGCTTTGCCTCAAACTCCGCCAAAGGCAGGCCTTTGGAATCTATTACTTAAGTAAAGCCGGTCCAGGGGCGGCTCGGGGCGTAGCTGCCAAAGGTTCCGACGACCCTCTTGGGTCGTTGGTAATGGCAGCGGAGGGAGAGCCCAGCCTTGCTCGCCTGTGGGCAACCAGCCGGCTTGGGGTCCGTTCTGGTTGCCGGCACAGGAGGGATGCATGTCCGATCTGATGGACGGCGACGGTGATGCAGGCGCGGAGAAGCACGGCCAGGCGCGCTCGCTGGTGGAGGCGGCGTTGCGGGCGCGGCGCGAGGGCGAGGACGACCGAGCTGATTTGCTGATGGAGCAGGCGCGGCACACTGACCCGCAGGCGGTCGAGGACCTGCTGATGGAGGTCGGGCCGAATGAGCTGTCGCCTGACGAGCCGGCGGTCGTCGACGCGGTGGCGAGCGACCGGGAGATCGAGCTGATGAGCCGGCAGATCGAGCCTGGGTCGGACGCGCCGTCGCGGGCGGGGATCACCGGGTCGGGGAGCGGGGCGGACGGGCAGGGGGAGTAGGAGCCGCTGCGCAGTTATGCCAATGGCCCTTGATCGTGACCTGTCACATAGGCAAGGCCAGGGGTTCTGCCCCCATGCTTGAAGCCGGGACCCCGCCAAAGGCCGAGTCCTTGAAATCCACTCCCTAAGTAAAGCCGGTCCAGGGGCGGCTCGCCCCCTGGCGGGTCTGGGCAGAGCCCAGCCTTGCTTGCTGCGCTCGCCGTGTCGGGCTTCACCGCCCCAGGATCGCGTCGTTCTCCGTCGCTTCGCCGTGCTCCGCCCTGGCCAGGTCGGCCATCAGCGTGTCGGCCACCGGAACGCGGTAGTGGATCGGGTCCCAGTAGTGGGCGCGGTCGCGGGTAATCGGGCTGGGGATCATGAAGTCGGCGACGGTGACGTTGGCGATGCCGGCGGCCTCGCGCACCACCTCCTGCTTGCAGGCGGCCCATTTCTGTGCGGTGACGGTGCCGGGTTCGCCCTGCTGCTCCAGGCTGTCGGGGGTGAAGAACAGCAGCTTGCGGGTCTCGTCCGGCAGGAGGCGCAGCGCGGGGGCCAGCAGCGACAGCGTGGCCTGCGGCGGCGGGGCGGGCGGAGCGGGGTCGGCGGACGGATAGCCCCAGGCGGCGAAGGTCGCGTCGACCTTGCCAGCGTCGTAGGCGGATTCCGGGGGGAGGAAGTCGGTGTAGCCGTCCAGGCCGTAGCGCGCGGGCTTGAGGCCGAGCATCGTCCACAGCTCGCTGGCCGCTTCCTGCAGGGCGTAGAGGTTGAACATCTCCGCGTAGCCGGGCCAGCGTGAGGCGGCATACGTCCAGTCGGGGAACGGGCGGGCGTTGCGCTCGATCGCCTCGCCGAAGCGGCACCAACTGTCGTCGAGGCCGACGAGCACGGTGGCGGGGTGCGGGTGGGTGGCGGCGAACACCTCCAGCAGGCGGACCTGCTCCCAGGCGGTGGCGCTGTTCATCGAGAGGTTGGCGAAGTGGCCGCCGAGCGCGGCGTCGAGCACGGCGGGGCGCAGCAGGCGGCTGGTGGAAGTGCCGAGCACCACGGAGTCGAAGCGGGGCGAGCGGGCGAGCGCCGGAAAGGTGTAGCGGGCGTTGGTGGTCACCGGCACGCGCGGCAGGGCGGGCGAACCGGGCAGGGCGTTCCAGGGGTCGACGGTGACGATTGTGCCGTAGAGCAGGGCGGCCATCGCCAGGGTGGCAAGCACCAGCACGCGGAGGAAGCGGCGCCATTGCGGGGCGGCGGCGGCGGCGGTCGCCATCGCCGGCCCGGCCGCGAAGCCGTCGGCGCGGTGCGGGGGGCGGGGTGCTGCGGCGGCACCGCGACCGCGTCCGGAGCCGCGACCGAAGCCTGCGCCCGAGCCTTTTCCCGTGCCCGAACCGAGGCCGCTGCCGGAGCGGAGCCTGGACATGGCGGACGGCGTGGGGCCGGCGGGGGCGCCGGGCTGCTTCCTGCCGGGAGGGCGCCTAGAAGCGGAAATAGATGAACTCATTGGGTACGCGGCCGCCGATCAGGAGGAGCAGGAACACGAAGGCGGCGGCGGCGGGCAGCGCGAGCCAGGGCCGCGGGCGCAGGCGGGCCAGGGCGGCCTGCTGGCTGGTGGGGCCGAGCACGGCGACCAGTACTGCGATGGGCACCACAGGGAGATTCTCCACGTGCACGCTGCCGATGCCGCTGTTGCCCGCCATGGAGCGCAGGATGGAGGCGGCGACGTCGAAGCCGGGCGCGCGGAAGACGACCCAGGCGGCGACCACGAACAGCATGGTCATCGGCCAGCCGAGTGCGCGGGGCAGGCGCAGGCCGGTGCGGTCCCAGGCGGAGTTGGCGGCGAGCGCCGCGCCGTGCAGTCCGCCCCAGGCGACGAAGCTCCAGGCGGCGCCGTGCCACAGGCCGCCCGCCAGCATGGTGAGGATGACGTTGATCGGCTGGCGCCAGGCGGGAACGCGGCTGCCGCCGAGCGGGATGTAGAGGTAGTCGCGCAGGAAGCGGCTCAGCGTGATGTGCCAGCGGCGCCAGAACTCGCGGATCGAGCACGCGCGGTAGGGGGCGTCGAAGTTGTACGGCAGGCGCAGGCCGAACAGCAAGGCGAGGCCGATCGCCATGTCGGAGTAGCCGGAGAAGTCGAAGTAGATCTGCAGGGTGTAGGTGCCGGCCGCCGCCCAGGCCTCGGCGAGGGTGAGCGGCGTGGTGGCGGCGCGGGCGAACAGGGGGTCGCAGACCAGGGCCAGGGTGTCGGCGAGCGCCGCCTTCTTGGCCAGGCCGATGGTGAAGAGGATGGCGCCGCGGGCGGCCAGTTCGGCCATGTGCGGGCCGCGGGGGGTGGCGGCGAACTGCGGCACGATCTCGTTGTGGCGGACGAGGGGGCCGGCGATGAGCTGGGGGAAGAAGGTCACGAACTCGAAGAAGTCGAGCAGGCGGTAGACGTGGCGGTCTCCCGCTCGCAGGTCAAGCAGGTAGGATAGCTTCTGGAACACGAAGAAGCTGATGCCGAGCGGCAGCACGATGTTCCAGGGCTCGAAGGGGAGGCCGGCGAGGCTGTCGACGTTGGCCTTGGCAAAATTCGCATACTTGAACCAGGCCAGGGTCGCGAGATTGAGCAGGATGGCGGCGTCGAGAATCCAGCGGGCCTCGCGGCGGGCGGGGTACAGGCCGCGCCAGACGCCGGAGCGGCCGGCCCAGAGCTTGACCAGCAGCCAGTTGGCCAGGGTGAGTGCCGCCAGCATCATGGCGTACGGCCGGCTCCAGGCGGCGTAGAACACCAGCGAGGTCGAGACCAGCACGAGCTGGCGCAGCCTGCGGTCAAGGGCGACCAGGTGGTAGAGCAGCAGCACAGGCGGCAGGAAGCCCAGCAGGAAGAACTGCGTGGAGAACAGCATCGCTCAGGGCGCCTGCACGAACAGGCCGATGGTCAGCGCGAGGCCGATCAGCACCACGCCCACGCGCAGGATGCGCTCATTGGTGCGCAGCAGTAGCCAGGCGCCGAGCTGGCCGCCGATGATCGAGCCGACGGCGAGCACGGCCGCAGCACCCCAGCGCACCGAGGGCGAGAACACGAAGATCAGCATCGCGGAGGCGTTCATCACGCCGGCGAGCACGTTCTTGGTGGCGCCGGCCTGGCGCATGCCCTGGCCGGCGACGGTCAGCACGGCCAGCATCAGGAAGCCGATGCCGCCGCCGAAGTAGCCGCCGTAGACCGAGATCGCGAACTGCGCCGCGCCGGCAGGCCAGCGTCCGGGCGGCCGGGCGGCGTCCGGCGGCGCGGCCTCCGGGGCGGAGGCGGGCGCGGGGCGGCCGAAGCTGCCCCAGGCGAACACGGCGGTCGCGAACAGCACCAGCCAGGGCACCAGGCGCGCGAAGAAGTCCGCCGGGGTTTCCAGCAGCAGCACGGCGCCGATCGCGCCGCCCACCAGGCTGAGGGCGACGAGGGCGCGAAACGTCAGCGGCCCGGCGCCGGCCACGTCGCGGCGCACCGCCCAGCCGGTGGCGAGCTGCCCGGGGAACAGCGCGATCGTGGAGGTGATGTTGGCGGCGCGCGCGTCCACGCCGGTCAGCACCAGCACGGCGAAGGTGACGAAGGAGCCGCCGCCGGCGAGCGCGTTCTGGGTCCCGGCCCACAGGGCGGCGAGGAAGAGGAGCAGGATCGTCATCGGAGGCACAATGCCGCGTCGGAGGCGGCAGGGGTAGGCAGGAAGCAAGGCTGGGCTCTGCCCAGACCCGCCAGGGGCGAGCCGCCCCTGGACCGGCCTTACTGAGACAAGTGGATTCCAAAGGCGAGCCTTTGGCGGATGAGGCAGAGCCTCGATCTTGCTCGCTTGCTTTCCCGCCCCCGGGCACTTGCCTAGGTTGCGCTGCGCCTGACACTCTCCCGTGATCGGGCAGGAGACCAGGATGGGCCAGACGACCGCGGAGACCCCGGAGCAGGCGCTGGCGCGCGCGGTGCAGGCTGGCACCGCCGGGCGTGCGTTCGAGGCGCGCGGCATCTGCCAGGACGTGCTCGCGGCCAACGCCGAGCACCCGGCGGCGCTGGCGCTGATGGGCAGCCTGGCGGGGCGGGCGGGGCAGCTCGACGAGGCGACGGCCCTGCTGGAGCGCGCGGTGGCGCGGCTGCCGGAGGTCTCGTCCTGGCACGCGAACCTGTGCTCGCTGTACCGGGCGACGAACCGGCTCGACGACGCGCTGCGGGCGGGGCAGGAGGCGGTGCGTCTCGCGCCGGACAACGCGCCGCACCGGGTCGACCTCGGGCTGGTGCACCTGACGCGCTCGGAGAACCAGGCGGCGCAGGCGTGCTTCGTGCAGGCGCTGGGGCGCGACGCGGAGAACGCCAACGCGCACATGGCGCTGGGCGAACTGCTGCTCTCGCTCGGCGAGTTCCGGCCGGGGTGGCTGGAGTACGAGTGGCGCAACAAGCTCGACCAGGCGAAGGGCACGCTGCCGAAGATGAGCGCGGCGGCGTGGAACGGCATGAGGATGCCGGGCGCGCGGCTGCTGCTGGTCGCGGACCAGGGGTTCGGCGACATGATGCAGTTCGCGCGATACATCCCGCGGGTCGCGGAGCGGGTGGGCGAGGTCGTGGTCGGCTGGGGGCCGGAGGTCGTGGCGCTGCTGGCGGGGACGCAGGGGGTGGCGGCGGCCTACGTGCGCTTCGCCGACATCCCGGCGCACGACGCGTACTGCCTGATGTCGTCGCTGCCGGGGATCTTTGCCACCGACCTGGAGAGCATCCCGTGGAACGGGCCGTACCTGCACGCGGACCCGGGCAAGGTCGCGGAGTGGGCGGCGCGGCTCGGGCCGCGCACCGGGCGCAGGCGGGTGGGGCTGGCGTGGGCGGGGCGGCCGACGCACCCGAACAACGCGCGGCGCTCGGTGCGGCTGGAGGATCTGGCGCCGATCCTGGCGGTGGACGGGATCGAGTTCGTCACGGTGCAGAAGCCGGTCTCCGAGGCGGACCAGGCGGTGCTGCGCGGGTATCCGCGGGTGCGCGAGCTGTCAGCGCAGCTCGGGGATTTCGCCGACACGGCGGCGCTGCTGGCGAACCTCGACCTGGTGGTCAGCGTGGACACGTCGGTGGTGCACCTGGCGGGCGCCCTGGGGGTGGCGTGCTGGGTGCTGGTGCCGCGGCCGGCGGACTGGCGGTGGCTGCATGGGCGGACGGAGTCGCCGTGGTACCCGTCGGTGCGTCTGTTCCGGCAGGAACGGCCGCAGGAGTGGGGGGTGGTGGTGGAGAAGGTCGTCGATCAACTAAGAAGTTTTGGCAATAGGGAAGCCTTTTAGTGCAGTATGTAATTAGAATTGCCGAAGCGCTAAATTATAATAAGTTAGCTAGGCTGAAGCAGATTGAAAGTTCGAAATCTGAGGAATTAATGGAGATCGTACAAGCCTGTAGCAAAGAAACTTTAACAATTCTTTTCTTTCCCGGAATGTTTTGTGAAATCAGACACACATCTACTAACTTTCACTTGTTTGTGACGAGAGAGCAATATTCTTCTCTCAACTACTTAATTTCTCATCCAGTCTTAGACGAGAAGTTTTTACGCCGAGTGTTCACCGGACTTGAGCTTCTTTTATACAAGCTTTGCCATATCACCCTTGAGGCACAAGACCGTGATTATAGCTTTGAGAAGCAAAAAACAATAGCTAGGTTTAACAGATTAAAAGCAAAAATTGATGTAGAGGATTGGGAGACCTACAAAAAGATTTTCTTGGAAGTTATGTCTAGCCGAGATTATTTTGCTCATTCTTTCATTGATGTGAATAAAATACCATATAGAGGAGTAGCGCTTGAAAACTGCTTTGGCTACTCACATCTTGGGCGTCAACCTCGTAATCCTCACATGCAGTTAGATTTCTCATTCGTAGACGATCTTAAAAGTCTTTTTGGACCTCTTTCTATGTTATTTGATAAATATCAACTAGAACAGTTATACCAACCGCCCTCTGGAGTGACCGGTAAGCAAGGTTGAGGCTCTGCCTCAAACTCCGCCAAAGGCTCGCCTTTGGAATCCACTACTTAAGTAAGGCCGGTCCAGGGGCGGCTCGCCCCTGGCGGGTCTGGGCAGAGCCCAGTCTTGCTTGCTGACAGGTCGATGCACGGGGCCGTTGGTATTAGATCAAGCCAAATTTTTTAAGCTATGTGATCATCTTTTGAAAGATAAAAGCTTAATTGTGTAAAGTATTGCCTTAGAGAAAGACTGCATCTCATTCCCTTCTATACGTCACCACCAGCACGTCCCGGTACGCCGGCCGCCCCGCCTCCACCGGCTTCACCGGCGTCACCCCGTGATACACCCGCCCATCGTCCACCCACGCCGCGTCCAGCGGCTGCTCAAGGGTAAAACTCCCCAGCGGCCTGCGCGCCAGGTCGTGGATCGTGGTCTCCCCGCTGGCGATGTTCTCGCGCCGCACCAGCAGCACCAGCACCCAGTCCACGCCGTCGCGGTGCAGCCCCTCCGGCGTCGGCTGTCCGGCCTCGCCCGCCCGCGCCTCGATGCGGAACTGGTGCAGCTCCACGTGCCACGACGCCGGCCGAGTCGCAGGCTCGGTCAGGCCGTCGAACACCGACGTGCATCCCCGCAGGATCGCGCGCATTGCCGGATGCCCGGCCACCGAATCCTCCACCGGCTCGAACCAGCGCGCCACCCCGCCGTTCAGCGCGTTGTGGTCGCGGCTCTGGTAGTGCGGCTGGTGCGGCTTGCGGCGCAGCCCGGCGTCGCCCGGGGCAGCGGAGAACGCGGCGTGCCGGCGCTTCCGGTAGCGCCCGCCGTCGGCCATGTAGGTGTCCAGGCCGAGGCGGTCCCAGCTCGACGCGAAGCCGTCCCAGTCCGACAGGCCCTCCAGCGCCAGGCACATCTCCGGCGCGCGGGAAAAGGCGTAGCCGTCGCGGGCCAGGGTGGCGGCGATCTCGGAGAGGGCGTCGGTCATGGCGGGGTCCCCAGGGAAGCAAGGCTGGGCTCTGCCCAGACCCGCCAGGGGCGAGCCGCCCCTGGACCGGCGTTATATAGGAAGGACTTCTTCAAGAGGCCGGGGTCTGGGGGGAGGCTTCTCCCCCCAGCCTTCGCTTGCCTTGGCTTCCGCCTGCAGCACCGTGCGCACGGGGTGGGGCACCTCGATCCCCTCGGCCTCGAAGCGCCGCTTCACCCGCCGCGTGATCTCGCGCTGCACCGGCCAGCGCCCGCCGACGCTGGTGCGGACCTGGCCGCGGATGGTGACGGCGAACTCGCCCAGCTCGTCCACGCCCCACAGCGACAAATCGCCCAGCATCAGCGGCGCGAAGGACGGGTCCTCGCGCATGTCGCGCACGATCTCGCCCAGCAGCGCGCCGACCCGGTCGGTGTCGGCGTCGTAGCCCACGCGCACGTCCACCGAGGCGTTGGCGTAGTCGCGGTTGGCGTTGTTCACCGTCGTCACCGAGGAGAACGGGATGATGTGGATCGAGCCGTCGCCGGCGCGCAGGCGCAGCGTGCGGATCGACAGCATCTCCACCGTGCCGGAGAGGCCGGCGACGGTCACGGTGTCGCCGACCTGCATGGCGTTCTCCAGCAGCAGGAAGATGCCGGTGATGAAGTCCTGCACCAGCTTCTGCGAGCCGAAGCCCAGCGCCACGCCGACGATGCCGGCGCCTGCCAGCAGCGGCGCGATGTTGACGCCGATCTCGCTGAGGATGGTCATGCCGAGCACCAGCAGGATCACCACCAGCAGCGCCGTGCGCAGGATCGGGGTCAGGGTGCGCAGTCGGGCGGCGCGCACCGGCTGGTTGTCGCCGGACAGGCGCTCGAGCTGGCGCTCGATGCCGGTGTTGCTGCCCTCCCACACCGCGATCGAGAGGATCGTGGCGATCGTCACGGTGAGGGCGGCGGAGAGGATGCGGTGGCCGAGCGGGTCGCGCCAGAAGAAGGCGACCGAGCCCAGGCCCCAGACCTGGAGCAGCGCCAGCCCGGTGAGCGCGAACACCGCGGCCCCCAGCGCGGCGCGCACGGCGGGGTAGTAGCGCGCGGTGCGCTCCTGCAGGCCGGGGTAGCGGGCCTGCGTGTCCGGGCCGATGCGCACCGCGCGGTCCAGGCCGCCGAGCAGCAGGATGCCTGCGAGGCGGCCGGCGATCGACACGGCGGTGGTGGCGATGGCGAAGTGCAGCAGGCGGCTGAAGCCGTCCTGGATCTGCGACGCCCAGACCAGCCACAGCGCCGTGATGTAGAAGATGGCGACCCAGTGCCACACCGAGGCGAAGCGGTTGAGCGCCTGCGCCCACGGGCCGGTGCGGTCGTGGCGGGCGCGCAGCCTTGCTGCCACCGGCACCCTGATCTGGAGCACCATCACCACCAGCGCCAGGTGGTCGACGAGCGCCACCAGCTTGAGCAGCGCCTCGTGGGCCGCGGTGTAGAGGCCGAACAGCATCCCGGTCTCCACCGTGGCCCAGCCCAGCGCCGCCACCAGCAGCAGGATGCGCACCCAGCGCACGGTGGTCGCCGCGGTGCCGTCGGTGACGTGGATCAGCCGCAGCGACCTGTGGCGCGGCGAGACCAGGGTGCGCACCGCGCACAGCGTGGCGCGGGTGAACAGGTAGGCCTGCATGTAGAACACGATGGCGGCGCGGGTGTTGGCGCTCAGCACCAGGTCGGTGCCGAGCAGCAGCGTGGCCACGAGCCAGAACAGCGCCAGCGGGAGCAGCTCCAGCACCAGGCGCAGCAGCACGAAGGGCAGCCGGTGCAGGGCGCGCAGGGTGCGGTGGCGGCGCTGCTGCACCGGGGCCGTGGCGCCGGGCAGCGGCGTGGCCGGGCCGGGCGGTGCGGCCTGCCTCCCCGCGTCGGGAACGCCGTCGCGGGCCGGGGCGGCGTGTTCGCCGGCGAGGCCGGGCGGCACGGGCGGGCCGGGCAGCAGGGCGTCCGGCAGGGGCGGTCCCGGCAGGTCGGAGCCTGCGGGCTTGTCGGACGGGGCGGAGTCGGGCGCGGGGCGGGACAGCGCGTCGCTGATCGTGGGGGCGGGTGTCTGGCCGGGCGCCGCGGCGGGCGAAAAGGCGATCGGCGGCGAGCCGGCGGCCTGGACGGGCATGGACCGCAGAAGGCGGGCCTGGCCGGGCGAGGCGGGGGCGGTGGCGGCGGCCTCGTCCGTGCCGCCCGCAAGGCCGCGCGAGGCGTGCCCGGGTGGCGCCAGGAGGTCGGGCGGGGGCGCGGCTTCGGCCTCCTGGTCTGGATCGGTGGTGTCGGGGTCGTCGCCCGGCTCGCCCGATCCCGCCGGGGCCGCCTGGGCCAGGCGTGCGAGGGGCCGGCGCAGCGCGCGCCACGCCGCCTGCTCGGCGACGAGGCTTGCGCCCAGCACCACCACCAGCTTCCAAGCGGCGTCGCTCACCCTGGCGCGGGAGTCCGGGTTGTCGAGCGTGCGCGCGATCCACGCCCAGAGCAGGGGAAAGTCGCCGAGGGTCCGGGCGGCCGTGGCCACCTGCGCGGTGAGCGTGGTGAACCAGTTGGCGCTCTGCCGGACCAGCGCGGCGCCGAGGCTGTCCGGGGCCAGCTTCGGCGCCTTGGACGCCTCCGCCTCGGCGGGCGGGGCCGCGGCGGGTGCCGGCGCGGGGGCAGCGGGTGCCGGCACGGCGGGCGCGGCTGGCCTGGCGGCGGCGGGGGGCGGCCTGGGGGGCGCGGCTGCGGCCGGGTCGTCGGGGTCCGCGGGGGCGGCCTTCGTCATGGCCTGCAGCGTGGCGGCGAACTGCGCGCGGCGGGCCGGGTCGTTGAGCAGGTCGAGGATCTGCTGGGCCTGCGCCGTGCTCACCGGGGCGGGCACCGTCTCCGCCGCCGCCGCAGGGTGCTGCGGCGCCGCGAGCAGGAGCGCCGGCAGCGCCGCCGCCAGCAGGCGGGGTGGGGACAGGCGGCTCGGCCGTGCGGCCGGGGCGGGAAGAGGATGTCGCATGGCGCGGGCGAACCATGCGCCCTCCGGCGGTGTCAACCGCCGCGATGCGCGGCAGTGGGTCAGTCGGCCCGGTGTCGCCGCAGGCGAGGCAGGAAGCAAGGTTGAGGCTCTGCCTCAAACTCCGCCAAAGGCTCGCCTTTGGAATCCACTTGTCTCAGTAAAGCCGGTCCAGGGGCGGCTCGCCCCTGGCGGGTCTGGGCAGAGCCCAGCCTTGCTTGCTGCCTGACAGTCACGGGCTGGTTCGAAGCTGACCCACCACCATGCGCGGCGGGCATGCGGGCAGCAACAATCCCAGGGGTGCAAACATTGGCCCGCCTCCCCATACCGACTGCCATGACCACGGTGCTGACTTTCCTTGTCGTCCTGGCGCTCGTGAGCGTGGTGCTGGTGCTGGGCGCGGGCCTGATCGGCCTGGCGCGCGGCATGGACCCGCACCGGTCCAACCGGCTGATGCAGTGGCGCATCCTGCTGCAGGGCGCGGCGCTGGTGCTGTTCCTGCTGCTGGTCACCCTGCTGCGGCGCTAGGCACAGGAAGCAAGGTTGAGGCTCTGCCTCAAACTCCGCCAAAGGCTCGCCTTTGGAATCCACTTGTTTAAGGAAAGGGTTTTCAGAGGCTTCGGGCTTCTGGCGGGTTCGGACAGAGCCCGGCTCTGTCTGTTGCCGGTTTGACAGGCTTGTGCGCGCGCAGCACGATCCGCCGTGAGATGGCGGCCTGTTCTCGCGCGCGTGCGACCGGCGGCGCTGCCCTGGTCGCAGGCGCCGCGCGATGCTTCGAGATCCCGGCCGCACCGCCTGCAGCTCGACCCGGAAGAACGCAGATCCCATGAAGCTCCTCGTGCCCGTCAAGCGGGTGATCGACTACAACGTGAAGGTCCGCGTGAAGGCGGACGGCTCCGGCGTCGAGACCGCGGGCGTCAAGATGTCGATGAACCCGTTCGACGAGATCGCGGTCGAGGAGGTGGTGCGCCTCAAGGAACGCGGCGTGGCGAGCGAGATCGTCGTGGTCTCCATCGGCGCGGCGCAGTGCGCGGACACGCTGCGCACGGCGCTGGCGATGGGGGCGGACCGCGCGGTGCTGGTGCAGACCGAGGTATCGCCGGAGCCGCTGGCGGTGGCCAAGATGCTGCGGGTGCTGGTGGAGCGCGAGCAGCCCGGCCTGGTGCTGATGGGCAAGCAGGCGATCGACGACGACATGAACGCCACCGGGCAGATGCTGGCCGCCCTGCTGGGCTGGCCGCAGGGCACGTTCGCCAGCAAGATCGCGGTCGACGGAGAGGAGCTGCTGGTCACGCGCGAGGTGGACGGCGGGCTGGAGACCGTGGCGCTGCGGATGCCTGCGATCGTGACCGCGGACCTGCGGCTGAACGAGCCGCGCTACGCGACGCTGCCGAACATCATGAAGGCGAAGAAGAAGCCGATCGAGACGCTCACGCCGGAGTCGCTGGGGGTGGACGCGAGGCCGCGCCTCACCACACTCAGGGTCAGCGAGCCGCCCACGCGCAAGGCGGGGCGCAAGGTGGCCAGCGTGGCCGAGCTAGTCGAGCTGCTGCGTGGCGAAGCGAAGGTGATCTGATGAGCGTTCTGGTCCTGCTGGAGCACGAGCCCGCCGGCATCAAGCAGCCCTCGCGCTCCGCCGTGGCGGCGGCGTCGCGGCTGGGCGCGGACGTGCACGTGCTGGTCACGGGCGATGCCACCGAGGCGGCGGCCGGCGCCGCGGCGGCGCTGCCCGGCGTGGCCAAGGTGCTGCGCGCGCAGGCCGAGGCGTACGCGCACCCGCTGGCCGAGCCGCTGGCGGCGCTGCTGGTGGCGCTGGCGCCGGGCTACACGCACCTGCTGGCGCCGGCCACGGCGCTGGGCAAGAACGTGATGCCGCGCGTCGCCGCCCTGCTCGACGTGCAGCAGATCAGCGACATCTCCGGGGTGGAGGACGCCGACACCTTCGTGCGGCCGATCTACGCCGGCAACGCCCTGGCCACGGTGCGCTCCTCGGACGCGACCAAGGTGATGACGGTGCGCGCGGCGAGCTTCGACCCGGTGGCGGTCTCCGGCGGCACGGCGTCGATCGAGGACGCGCCGGCGGTGGCCTCTCCCGGCGGCAGCCGCTTCGTCTCCGCAGAGCTGTCGCGCTCGGAGCGGCCGGAGCTGTCGGCGGCGCGCGTGGTGGTGTCCGGCGGGCGCGGCATGGGCTCGGGCGAGAATTTTTCCCTGCTGGAGCCGATCGCGGACCGGCTGGGCGCGGCGATGGGTGCTTCGCGCGCGGCGGTGGACGCGGGCTACGTGCCCAACGACTTCCAGGTCGGGCAGACCGGCAAGATCGTGGCGCCCGAGCTGTACCTGGCGATCGGCATCTCCGGGGCGATCCAGCATCTCGCGGGCATGAAGGACAGCAAGGTCATCGTGGCGATCAATCGCGACGAGGACGCGCCGATCTTCCAGGTTGCGGACTACGGCCTGGTCGCCGACCTGTTCACCGCGCTGCCGGAGCTGCAGGCGGCGCTGGCGGCCGAATGAGCCAGGAGACTGGGGCGATCAGCCGCGTCGGCGTGATCGGCGCGGGGCAGATGGGCGCGGGCATCGCCCATGTCGCGGCGCTGGCCGGGCTCAACGTGGTGCTGCTGGATGCGGACGAGGCGGCGCTGGGCCGTGCCGTCCCCGCCATCGGGCGCAACCTCGCGCGCCAGGTCTCGAAGGGCCAGGTGGACGAGGCGGCGCGCGAGGCGGCGCTGGGGCGCATCGTCACCGGCGTGGATCATGCGGGGCTCGCGGAGTGCGGGCTGGTGGTCGAGGCGGCCACGGAGCGTGAGGTGGTCAAGCAGGCGATCTTCTCCGCGGTGATCCCGCACCTGCGCGACGACGCGATCCTGGCGTCCAACACCTCGTCGCTGTCGATCACCCGCCTGGCGGCAGGCACCGACCGTCCCGAGCGGTTCATCGGCATGCACTTCATGAACCCGGTGCCGGTGATGGCGCTGGTCGAGGTGATCCGCGGCATCGCGACCTCCGACGCCACCTTCGAGGCGGTCGAGGCGCTCGCCCGGCGAATGGGCAAGACTGTGGCGAGCGCGCAGGACTACCCGGCGTTCATCGTCAACCGGGTGCTGGTGCCGATGATCAACGAGGCGGCGTTCGCGTTGCAGGAGGGCGTCGGCACCGTGGCGTCGATCGACACGGCGATGCGGCTGGGCGCCAACCACCCGATGGGGCCGCTGGAGCTGGCCGACCTGATCGGGCTCGATACCTGCCTGTCGATCATGCAGGTGATGCACCAGGGGTTCGGCGACGGGAAGTACCGGCCGTGCCCGCTGCTGGTGAAATACGTCGAGGCGGGGTGGCTGGGGCGCAAGTCCGGCCGGGGATTCTACGACCACGCGACCACGCCGCCGACGCCCACGCGCTGAGCGGGCACGCACCGGGCGCAGGCAAGGAAGGTTGAGGCTCTGCCTCAAACTCCGCCAAAGGCTCGCCTTTGGAATCCACTTGTCTAAGTAAAAGCCGGTCCAGGGGGGGCTTCCCCCCTGGCGGGTCTGGGCAGAGCCCAGCCTTGCTTCCTCTCTGCCGTCGTCTTCATCTCCTGTTGGCGAACGGCCTGTATGCTGGCGCCAGTCCGATGCAGGCCGCCTGGCCCGCCCGGAAGGCAGCCCGGCGCCGTCGGGAACGACTGCCGTATCACGGGGGCTGCCGACGCGGCAGCCCGTCCGCCCGGCGTTGCCTCGCCAGGAGCGGCCCGATCTCCTAGGATGCCGAAGGACAGCGCCGGAGCATGACCTTGCCCTCGATCGGTGTCGGGATCACCACCTACAACCGCAAGTGGAAGCTCGAGGAGACGCTGGCCCGCTTGCGCGCCGTCACGCCGGAGCCGTTCGACCTGCTGGTGGCCGACGACGGCTCCACCGACGGCACCGTGGACACCCTGGCGGCGACCGGCCTGGACTTCGTCACCGGCCGCAACCGCGGCGTGGCGTGGAACAAGAACCGGGCGCTCTACACCCTGTTCCGCCGCGGCCACGACGCGATCGTGCTGCTGGAGGACGATGCGTTCCCGGCGGAGCAGGGCTGGCTCTCGACCTGGGCCGAGGCGGCGCGGCGCTACGACCACGTGAACTACGCGGGCGCCTGGTTCCCGCGCGACGTGTTCCTGGCCGGCAACGGATCGCTGGACGACCCGTTCATCACCACGGCCAGCACGGCGCAGGTCTCCGCGTTCAGCCGCAGGGCGGTGGAGCGCGTCGGCTTCTTCGACACGCGCTTCCGCGGCTACGGCCACGAGCACGTCGACCTGACGCAGCGCATGATCCGCGACGGTATGGGCGGCACCTGGCACCCCTCGCCGGACGGCGACCGCTACGAGTACGTCTCGCTCGGCACCGGGATGCAGCCGACCGCGGACTCGAGCTTCTTCGACGACGGGCAGGTCAGCGCGAACGGGGCGCTGTTCCACCTGCTGCGCGACGAGCCGCTGCGCCGCGAGCCGTGGGGCAACGAGGCGGAGCGCGCGACCCTGCTCGCCGAGGTGGGATCGGCCGCCACCGCGTCGCCCGGCGACGTCCGCACCCGCGCCTATTTCCGCCCGGTGCCGCCGGTGGTGCGGCGCAGCGTCCTGGCGCTGCGCTTCGGGCAGGGCGACGAGGGGCTCGCCTGCCTCGGCGCCGGCTGGAGCGTGCCCGAGGCGAAGGGTCTCTGGGCGGTGGACGGGGAGAGTGAGATCAGGCTGCGCCTGCCCGAGGGCGAGGCCGCCGCGCCCGGCTACGAGCTGTCGCTGTCGCTGTCGCCGTTCGACTCGCGTCAGGACGTCACCGTGCTGCTCAACGGCTTCGACATGGGCCGCCAGCCCGTCTCGCCCAGCGGCGACACCGTGGTGCTGTTCCCGGCCGAGGTGGTGCGCCCCGGCGGCGTGCTGCGGCTGCGGCTGCTTCACCCCGACGGGATCTGCCCCGCCAAGACCGGGACGGGCGAGGACGGGCGCGTGCTGTCGGTGTGGCTGAGCGCGCTCACGCTCCGCACCCTGCCGTTCGCCCCCGCGCTGTGGGGCGAGTCGGTGGAGCACATGCCGCCCAAGGAGCTGATGCAGCATTTCCGCAGCCTGGGCGACAACGCCGAGTTCAGCGTGGTGCAGCAGCAGCTCGGCCTGGACCTGCCGTCGCTGTTCCGCCACGCCCGCGTGGCCCTGCCGCAGATCGCGCGCGGCCTGGCGTGCGGCTTCGAGGGCGTGGACGATCCGCAGATGCTGCGCCTGGTGGCGGTCCCGCTGTACGGGGAGCCGCGCGATTACGTCGGTGTGCAGCCCTCCTACGGCGTGGAGTGCCTGGCCGATGTCAAGGAAGGCGCCATGCCGCCGGAGGCCGTACACGCGATGGTGGCGGCGCGGCTGGCGGTCCTGCGGCGGCTGTTGCTGGACGATCTGCGCGACGTCACGCGGATCTTCGTGCTGCGCCGCGAGCAGCCGCTCGCGGAGGCGGAGGTGATCCCGGTCTGGACCGCGCTGCGCGGGCAGGGCGACGCGACGCTGCTGTACGTGACCCTGGCCGACGCCGCGCACCCGGCCGGCACGGTGGAACGGCGCCGGGCAGGGCTGTACTGCGGGCGCCTGGACCGGCTGCCCGGACCGGGCGCGCTCAACGAGCCCTCGACCGAGGTCTGGCTCGCGGTGTGCCGGGGGGCGTACGCGCTCTGGCGTGAAGAGCTGGCGGCGGCCAGGTAGGAAGCAAGGCTGGGCTCTGCCCAGACCCGCCAGGGGCGAGCCGCCCCTGGACCGGCTTTACTTAAGTATTGGATTCCAAAGGCCTGCCTTTGGCGGAGTTTGAGGCAGAGCCTCAACCTTTCTTGCTGCTCAGGCCGTGCCTCCGATCAGCCGCACCCGTTCGCGCAGCGCCCGCTGCGCCGCAGCCGCGTCGCGGGCGAGCCGGAGCAGCCCCGGCACCTGCCCCGGCGCGCGCAGCACCGAGCCGAGCACGCGCAGTGCCCCGATGGCGCCCGCCCGGTCCAGCGCCGCCAGCGCGGCCGGCGGCAGGTCGCGGCCCGCCGGGTCGCACACGGCGCGCAGCACCGCGAAGCCGACCTCGTGCCGCGCCGCAGCCAGCGCCACGGCGCCGCTTTCCAGGTCCACCGCCACGGCGCCGGTGCGGGCGTGCAGCGCGCGCTTCGCCGCCACGCCGGCCACCACCGCCGTGCCAGCCAGCAGGCACCCCGGCGTCGCGCCGCCGAGCCAGGCGCACAGCGCGGCGTCCGTCTGCATCGCGCCGTGCCCGTCCAGGAGCACGGTGCGCGGCACCAGCAGCGTGCCCGCCGGCAGCGCGGGGTCGAGGCCGCCCGCCAGGCCGAAGCTGACGAGGCCGGTCACGCCCTGCGCGACCAGGGCGCGCACGGCGGCCTCGGCGCCGGCGGCCGTCCCGCCGCCCACCGCGACGCGGCAGCCGAGCGGGACGGCGATGCGCCCCTCCGCGGCCAGCCCCACCAGCACGCCGACGCGGTCCGGGCGCAGACGGTCGGCGACGCGGGACGGCGCGGGGGCCACTAGAAGCCGAACGCCACCTGGCGGCTGGCGGCGCGCGCGAGGCTGCGGTGGCGGGCCAGGGCGAGCAGCGGGAAGAACAGCCGGTAGCCGTGGTAGCGCAGGTAGAACACGCGCGGGAAGCCGACGGCGGTGTAGGGCAGCTCGTCCCACTCGCCGTCGGGACGCTGCGCCCGCTGGAGCCAGGCGACGCCGCGCGCGACGGCAGGGTGGTCCGCCTCGCCCGCCGCCATCAGGCCGAGCAGCGCCCACGCGGTCTGCGACGGGGTGGCCTCGTGGTAGCGGCCGTGCGGGGCGTCGCCGTAGCTCTCCTCGTCCTCGCCCCAGCCGCCATCCTCGCGCTGCACCGAGAGCAGCCACGCCACGGCACGCCGCACCGCGGGGTCGTGGACGCCGACGCCGGCGGCGTTGAGCGCGCACAGCACGGACCAGGTGCCGTAGATGTAGTTAATGCCCCAGCGGCCGAACCAGGAGCCGTCGGTCTCCTGGTCGCGGCGGAGGTAGGCGAGACCGCGGGCGATGACGCGCCGGTCCCTGGGGTCGGCGAGCTGGCAGAGGAAAGAGACGCAGCGCGCGGTCACGTCGGCGGTGGGCGGGTCGAGCAGCGCGCCGTGGTCGGCGAACGGGATGTGGTTGAGGTGGTCGTGGGTGTTCTCCGGCTCGAACGCGCCCCAGCCGCCGTCGCTGCTCTGCATGCCGATGATCCACAGCCGGGCCCGCTCGATCGAGACGGCGTGGGCCGGGTCGGCGACGCGGTGCAGCAGCATGGCCACCACGGCGGTGTCGTCCACGTCGGGATAGTGCGGGTTGTTGTACTGGAACGCCCAGCCGCCGGGCGGCGTGTTCGGCCGGCGCACCGCCCAGTCGCCGACCACGTCGGTGATCTGGCGCGCGACCAGCCAGTCGCAGGCGGCGGCCAGCGCGGGGCTGGCCTCGCCAGCGGCCTCCCCCGCCTCGGCCTCGGCGACGGCGTGGCCGGCGAGGCTGGTGTCCCAGACCGGGGACAGGCAGGGCTGGCAGTACGCGCTGTCCTCGCCGACGACCAGCAACTTGCGCACCGCGGCCCAGGCGATCGCGGCGCGCGGGTCCTCGGCGGGTACGCCGAGGGCGTCGAACATCATCACGGTGTTGGCGATCGCCGGGTAGATCGCGCCGAGGCCGTCCTCGCCGTTGAGCCGCTCGGTGACGAACGCCATCGCGGCCGCCACCGCACGCTCGCGCACCGCGCCGGGGAAGCCGGGCTGCACGACGCGCAGCACCTGGTCGACGCGCTTGAAGACCTTCCCCCAGTGCGAGCGGTAGGGGCCGGCGATGTAGTCGCGCACCTGCTCGGGCGGCGTGCAAAACAGCTCGGGGATCGTGACGCCGCGCGGGTTGCGCGCCACCGGCTGGCGGGCGAGCAGCACGAGCAGGGGCACGACGACGGTGCGCGACCAGTAGCTGATCTTGGACAGGTGGAAGAAGAACCACTGCGGCAGCAGCATGATCTCGACCGGCATCACCGGCACGGCACGCCACGGCACCTGGCCGAACAGCGCGAGCTGCAGGCGGGTGAACACGTTGCTGCGCTCGGCGCCGCCGGCGGCCAGGATCGCGTCGCGGGCGCGGCGCATGTGCGGTGCGTCAGGGTCGTCGCCGAGGCATTTCAGCGCGTAGTACGCCTTCACGCTGGCGGAGATGTTGAGCGCGCCGTCGTGGAACAGCGGCCAGCCGCCGTGCGCGCCCTGGATGCGCCTCAGGTAGACGCCGATCCTGGCCTCCAGCGCCGGCTCGATGCGGTCGAGGTAGTGCTCCAGCAGCACGTACTCGGCGGGGATGGTGGCGTCGGCCTCCAGCTCGAACACCCAGTGGCCGTCGGGCCGCTGGCGGCGCAGCAGGGCGGCAAGCGCGGCGTCGATCGCGTGGTCGGCCGCGGTGGCACGAGCGGGTGCGTCGCCGAGCACCGCGTCAGGGCGCATCGCAGGTCCGGTCGGCGGGAGGCGGGAAGGGGTTCATGCGTTGACCTGTCAGGAAGCAAGGCTGGGCTCTGCCCAGACCCGCCAGGGGCGAGCCGCCCCTGGACCGGCTTTACTTAAGTAATGGATTCCAAAGGCCTGCCTTTGGCGGAGTTTGAGGCAGAGCCTCAACCTTTCTTGCTTCGCCGGCCGCTCCAGGGCCATCGGCGTCGTCATGCCGCCAGCAGGTGCCGTGCCGCGCTGCGGCCCGACCTGATTGCACCTTCGATGGTGGCCGGCAAGCCCGTGGCGGTCCAGTCGCCGGCCAGGGCGAGGTTGCGCCAGGCGGTGGCGGCGGCCGGGCGGCGCGCGTCCTGCGCCGGGGTAGCGGCGAAGGTCGCGCGCTTCTCCTTGACCACGCGCCATTTCGGCAGGGCGGCCTCGACGCCCGCGGCGAGGCTCACCTCGGGCCACAGCGCGGTGGCGAGGTCCTCGGCGGCGCGGTCCACCAGGCGGTTGGCGGCGCTGATGGTGACGGAGACCACGCCCGGCTTGAGGAACACCCACTCCGCGGTGCCGCCGACCAGGCCGACGAAGCCCGCCTCGCCCGGCGCGGCGTCGATGCGGTAGTGCAGGTTGACGATGGCCTCGAACTCGGTGGGCACCACCAGGCCGGGCACCATCGCAGCCGCGGCCGGCGCCGGCACCGCGAGCAGCACCGAGTCGTGCGGGCCGAGGGCGATCATGCCGGCCGGGCCACCCATCGCCTCGACCCGGTCCTCGTGCAGCGACAGGGCGGCGATGCGGTGCGCGGTGTGCACGGTGGCGCCGCGCCGGCGCAGCCACTCCACGGCCGGGTCGATGAAGGTCTCCGACAGGCCCTCGCGCGGGAAGGCGGGCACGCAGGCGCGGCCGCCGCGAGAGAGCGACTCGTCCATGATGCGGCAGAGCAGGCGGGCGCTGGCGGTGGCCAGCGGGGTGTTGAGCGCCGCGATCGCCAGCGGCTCCAGCAGGCGGCGCGACAGCTCGCCGGGCGGCAGCATCTCGGCCACGGTGGCGGTGGCCGAGGCGCGGCGCAGCGCCAGCAGGGCGGCGAACTCGCGCAGGCTCGCGCCGGGCACGCGGCGGCGCCTGGAGAGCACCCACCACGGCACGCGGCCGGCGTTGGGGCGCACGGTCCAGCGCTCGCCGGTGGCGACGTCGATGAACGGGAACAGAGCGCTGGCCGGCCCGCCCATGGTGGCGCGGGTGCCGATGCGGTCCATGAACGCCCAGGCCTCGCGGTTGCCGGACAAAAGCAGGTGGTTGCCGTTGTCCAGGCGGCAGCCCAGTTCGCGGTCGAAGTAGGAGCGGCAGCGCCCGCCCGCCTGCTGGCCGGATTCGTGGAGGGTGACGCGGCGCCCGGCCTCGACCAGCGTCATCGCCGCGGACAGGCCGGCGAGGCCAGCGCCCACGACGTGGATTACGGCGTCGCCGCCGGCGGTGTCGCGCGGCATCTCAGGACGCCACGTGGCGGAGCGCGATCGCCACCTTGCGCCAGGCGGGCAGGGACACGCGCCGCTCCGGGTGCCGCCAGCCGCGCCGCTCCAGCCGGGACAGGATCGCGTCGTAGGTGTCGGCCATCAGGCGGGCGGGGCGCATCGCCCTACGGTCGCACTCGCGCATCGCGGCACGGGCTTCCGCGAAATGGCGGCTGGCCAGGCCAACGCCGCGCTTGCACACCCGGGGCAGGGCGGGGTGGCGCAGCGCCAGCAGGGGGTCGTGCGGCACGCCCTCCGCGTCGAGCCACTCGCGCGGCAGGTAGAGCCGGCCGCGCCCCGCGTCCTCGGCGAGGTCGCGCAGGATGTTGGTCATCTGCAGGGCGCGGCCGAGCGAGAACGCGACGCGGTCCGCGGCGGGGGAGCTGTCGCCGAACGCGCGCACCGACAGCCGGCCCACGGCGGCGGCGGCGCGGTCGCAGTACAGGTCCAGCTCGGCCTCCGAGGGGGCGACGATCACTCTCTCGCAGTCGGTCTGCATGCCGTCGATCACCGCCATGAAGTCCTCGCGCCGCAGGGCGAAGCGGTCGGTGGCGCGCAGCAGCACCCGCGTGACGGCGTCCCCGGCGCGGCCTTCGTGCAGCGCGTCGATGCGGGCGCGCCACTCGGCGAGGCGGGGCAGCTTGGAGGCGAACGGCGCGTCGTCGTCGGCGATGTCGTCCACCACGCGGCAGAAGGCGTAGATCGCATACATCGCGGCGCGACGGTCCGGGGGCAGCACCTTCATGCCGCGATAGAACGAGGTGCCGGAGGCGAGCACCAGGCGCTCCACCTCGGCGAGGTCGGAGGGAGCGGCGCCGAGCGGCGTGGCGCCGGGCGATCCCGGAAGCAAGGAAGGCTGGGCTCTCCCTCCGCTGCCCATTCCAACGGCCCAAGGGGGCCGTCGGAACCTTTGGGCAGCTCCGCCCAGACCCGCCAGGGGGGAGGCCCCCCCTGGACCGGCTTTCTTAAGTGATGGATTCCAAAGGCGAGCCTTTGGCGGAGTTTGAGGCAGAGCCTCAACCTTGCTTGCCTGCTTGCTGACGCCGAAGGGGTCGCGTCGTCCTGGCAGCAGCGAGGGCAGGGCGCGCAGCAGGCTGCCGGCAGCGTCGATGCGGCCGAGCCTGACGCGGCCCGCGACGGGGTCGGCGCGGCGCAGGTGGCGGGCGAGGCGGCGGGACAAGGCCAGGATCACCGCCACCTCCAGGCGCAGCCTCGGGTCGCGCACCAGCCTCGGCAGCGCGGCGGCCTCGTCGTTCAGGGCGTCGCAACGGTCCAGCAGGGCGTCGAACACCGCGCGCAGGCTCGGCGTGGCCTCGGTGCGGAGCACGTCCTCGACGGTGGCGCCGTGCTGCGCGAGCAGGTCCTGCGGCAGGTAGGAGCGGTCGAGGCGGCGCAGGTCCTCGGCGCAGTCCTGCAGGTGGTTGAGCACCTGCAGCGCGGCGCACAGGGCGTCCGACGGCGGGAAGGTCGCGGGGTCCTCGCCGTGCAGGGCGAGCACGTGGCGGCCTACCGGCATCGCGGAGTGGCGGCAGTACTCCAGCAGCTCGGGCCAGTCGGCGGTGCGCAGCGTCGCGGCGTCGCGGCGGAACGCCACCAGCAGGTCCGTGGAATGCGCGGCCGTGACGCCGGTGGCGGCGAGGCTGCGGCGCAGCGCGCTGGCGGAGGGTGCGCCGCCGTCGGCCTCGCCGAGCAGGACGGCCTGCATGTGGTCGAGGCGGGCGATCTTGTCTGCGGCGGCCAGGGTCTCGCTGTCGGAGATGTCGTCGGCGTTGCGGGCAAAGGCGTAGTAGGCGTGGACGTGCGGGCGCAGGCCAGCGCGGATCAGCACGCCGACCGGGAAGTTCTCGTCGCCGCGGTCCTTGCCGGACCACTGCTCCACGGACGCGGCCGGCTGCCCTTGCGGCGGCGTCGCGGCCTGCAACGCCTCGATCGTCGCCGCGCGGGCGGCAGGCGGCGGCGTGTCGTCCGCCAGGCGGGGTCGCCCCGCAGGAAGTGCGGGCTGCGCGGTGTCGTGCATCATGTTTCCTGGTATGCCCGGCTTTTCCAGACGACGCCGCGCCCCCGGTGGTGGTCGAAGGCGGAGCCGAGCGTTGCCGCGGTGTAGAAGGCCGCGACCAGCGGCAGCAGCGGCGCCCAGAGCGGGGCCTGGCCGAAGCGGCGCAGCGTCGGCAGGTAGGCGCCCGACGCCGCCGCCCAGGCCGCGAGGCCGAGCCAGCGCGCCGCACCGTGCCCGAACAGCGCGGCCAGCGGCGGCACCATCCACACCAGGACCATGCCCAGGACGGTGCCGAGCAGCAGCAGGGGCGAGTGGCGGAGCTGCACGTAGGCGGTGCGCGCCACCATGCGCCACACGTCGGCGGCGCCGGGGTAGGGACGGATCGAGCGCGCGAGGCGGCTGTGGCCGAGCCAGATCCTTCCCCCGCGCTTGACCAGGCCGGCGAGGGTGACGTCGTCGATCAGGGCGCCGCGCATCGCCTCGATGCCGCCGATGCGGGCCAGCGCGTGCGCCCGGATCAGCACGGTGCCGCCGGCGGCGGCGGCGGTGCGGCTGCGCGGGTCGGCGACGCGGCGGAACGGGTAGAGGAGCTGGAAGAAGAACACGAAGGCGGGCACCAGGGCGCGCTCCGCGGGGCTCTCGCAGTTCAGGGCGACCATCTCGGAGACCATGTCGCAGCCCGCGCGCTCCATCTGCGCGACCAGCGTGGCGACGTGCTCCGGGGCATGCTCGATGTCGGCGTCGGCGAGCAGGACCAGCCCCGCGTCGCCGGACGCGGCCACGCCCTGCGCCACCGCCCACAGCTTGCCGCTCCAGCCGGGCGGGCGGGGACGGCCATCCAGCACGTCGAGGCTGCGGCCGGCGCTGCCGTGCGCGGTCAGGGCCCGGGCGAGGTCGCCGGTGCCGTCGGTGCTGCCGTCGTCGACCAGGACGATGCGGAGCGCGCCGTCGTAGCGTTGCGCGAGGAGGGAGCGCAGCGCGCGCTCGATGCCGCCGGCCTCGTCGCGCGCCGGGACCACCACGGCGACGGGCGGCGCGTGGCGCGGGGTGGCGGGGGCGAGGACCGGGCCGGCCGACCAGAAGCGGCCGTGCGCCAGGAGCAGGTAGGCCCACACGAGGAGCGAGAGCGCGGCCAGGGCGGTCATGGGTGGCGGCCGGTCAGGAAGCAAGGCTGGGCTCTGCCCAGACCCGCAAAGGGTCCGAGGACCCTTTGATCCCTTGACTTAAGTATTGGATTCCAAAGGCGAGCCTTTGGCGGGGTCCAGGGGCGGAGCCTTTGGCCTTGCCTGCCTGCCGATCTCATTCCGCGGCCCTGGCGGCGGGCGGGACCATGCCGTGCTCGCGGAACCAGGCGACGGCGTCGCGCACGGCCTCCTCGGCGGGGCGCGGGGCGTAGCCGAGCTCGGCGCGGGCCTTGCCGGACGAGAAGAACATCTTCTTGCGCGACATCGCCAGCATCTCGCGCGTCACCAGCGGCGGCACGGCGGCGACCCTGGCCAGCGCCTCGCAGGCCAGGGCGAGGGGGTAGAGCGACTGGCGCGGCAGGCGGATGCGCGGCGGCCGGCGGCCGGCGACGCGCGCGACCGTGGCGAACAGGTCGGCCAGGGAGAAGTCCTCGCCGCCGAGGATGTAGCGCTCGCCGATGCGGCCGTGCTGCATCGCCAGCAGGTGGCCGCCGGCCACGTCGTCGACGTGCACGACGTTCAGGCCGGTGTCGACGTAGGCGGGCATCCGGCCGGCGGCGGCGTCGGCGATCATGCGTCCCGTGGGCGTCGGCTTGACGTCGCGCGGGCCGACGGGGGTGGAAGGGTTGACGATCACCACCGGCAGCGCCCGCTCGCGCACCAGGGCGAGCACGGCCTGCTCGGCGCGGTGCTTGGACTGCTTGTAGGTGCCGATCACCAGCGCCGGGTCGACCGGGGTGTCCTCGTCGGCCACGGTGCCGTCGGTGAACACGCCCAGCGCCGCGACGCTGCTGCAGTACACCATGCGCGACACGCCGGCCTCCGCGGCTGCGGTCAGCAGGGTGGTGGTGCCGTCGACGTTGGCGCTGAGCATGGCGGCGGGGTCGGGCACCCAGAGGCGATAGTCGGCGGCGACGTGGTAGAGTGCGGCGCAGCCGGCGACGGCGCGGCGCAGGGAGGCGGGGTCGGTCAGGTCGCCCTCGGCCAGCTCGGCGTCGAGGCCGGCGAGGTTGCGGCAGTCGCCTCCGCGTCGCACCAGCAGGCGCAGCGCCTGGCCCTGGGCCACCAGCGCGCGGGCGACGGCGGAGCCGACGAAGCCGGTGGCGCCCGTGACCAGCACCGTGCCGGCGTGCCGGGCTGGCGACATCGGCCCTGGCGACATCGGCCCTGGCGACATCGGCCCTGGCGACATCGGCCCTGGCGACATCGGTTCGGAGCAGGAGGGGGCGGGTTCGCCGGTCATGGCGGGTCTATAGCCCAGCCGGGGCGCTGAGGTGTAGTGGCGGCCGCGGCGCCGGACGTGTCGCCTGGCGAGGCACGTCCGGTGCCGGTCCGGGTTCAGGGAGTGATGGCGGCCTTCGTGCCGGAGGCGGCGCCGGTCACGCCGCGTCCGAGCGAGCTGACGTCGGCGCCGGCGCCCTGCACCGTGTTGCAGGCCGACAGCGAGGCTGCAGACAGCGCGAGCAGCGCAAGGAGGACGACGCGCCCGGCGACGGTGACGCGGGACGGGACGGACACGGGCTTGGTCATGGCGATCTCCTGATGCAGACAGGCCGGCTTGTCTCCCGGCTGTGCGCGTGAACGTGCGACAAAGCGGAACGTTCATCAAGGCGGGTTGCAGGCTGACCGCCGGCCGCACGTGCGTTGCCCCTGGGCTGGAACCAGGCAAGCCCCTGCCCCTGGACGCAGCCGAAGGCTCGCCCTCGAAGTTTCCCTTCTCAACAAAAAAGGAGCTCCCGGAGGCCCATGCTTGAGGAAGGGGTCTCAGGCGGGTCCGGGGAGAGTTCGGCTCCGCCTGCCTGATCCCTCCCGGCGCCCAGGAGAGTTCCATGTCCCCGCCGAGCCTGCCCACGCTGTTCCTGTGCTTCCTGCGCCTGAGCCTGCAGGCCTGGGGCGGCGGCCTGAGCGCGTGGATGCGGCGCGAGGTGGTGCAGCGCCGCGGCTGGATGGGCGACGGCGCGTTCCTCAGCGGCCTGGCCCTGGCGCAGGTGGCGCCCGGGGCCAACTCGGTCAACCTTGCGGTGTTCATCGGCACCACGCTGCGCGGCGGGCCGGGGGCGCTGGCGGCGCTCGCCGGGTTGATGGGCGCGCCCGCGGCGCTGGCGCTGGCGGCGGGCGCGGTGCTGCTGCGCGAGGGGGCAGATCCCGTGGTGGACGCGGCGCTCGCGGGACTGGGGGCGGCGGCGATCGGGCTGGTGCTGGCCAACGGGGTGCAGATCACCCGCGACAGCCTGCGCGGCGTGCGCCAGCTCGGCATCGTCGCGGTGCTGGCGGTGGGCGTGGGCGTGCTCGGCTGGCCGCTGGTGCCGACGCTGCTGGTGGCGATCCCGGCGAGCGTGGCGCTGATGGCGGTGCGCCGGTGAGGGCGGTGGCGATGACGGGGGCGATGCGCCGGTGAGCGCCACGCTGCTGCAGCTGCTGGTGCTGTTCGCGTCGCTGTCGCTCGTCGCGGTGGGCGGCGGCGCGGGCGTGATCCCGGCGATGCAGCGCGCCGCGGTGGACCAGCACCGATGGATGAGCGCCACGCAGTTCCTCGACGCCTTCGCCCTGTCGCGCGCGGCGCCCGGGCCGGGCTCGCTGATCGCGGTACTGGTCGGGCAGAAGGCGGCGGGGCTGCCCGGCGCGCTGGCGGCGGCGATCGGGATGTACACGCCGTCCTGCGTCGCGGTGTTCCTCGCCGCCAGGGTGTGGCGCCGCCACGAGCACGCGCCGTGGCGGGCGCTGGCGGAGCGCGCTCTGGCGCCGGTGGCGGCGGGGATGATCTTCGCGAGCGCGCTCGCGCTGGCCCGCGGTACCGAGGCCGGTTGGGCGGGGTGGGCGACCACGGCGGCGGCCACGGGGCTGCTGGCGTTCACGCGGGTCAACCCGCTGTGGGTCCTGGCAGCGGCGGCGCTGGGGTTCGCGGGCGCGCGGTCGTGGGCGGGGTAAGGCAAGAAAGGTTGAGGCTCTGCCTCAAACTCCGCCAAAGGCAGGCCTTTGGGATCCAATATTTAAGTAGGGTCGGTCCAGGGGCGGCTCGCCCCTGGCGGGTCTGGGCGTAGCTGCCCAAAGGTTCCGACGGCCCCCTTGGGCCGTTGGAATGGGCAGCGGAGGGAGAGCCCAGCCTTGCTTGCTGACGGATCAGTGCCCAGGGCCACCGGCATTGCCGCTTCCGCAGCGGAGCCTACAGGTCCAGGCTTTGCGGGAGGATGACCAGGTCGCGGATCGTCACGGTGCGCGGCCGGGTGAGCATGAAGATCACGGCCTCGGCGACCTCCTTCGGTTCGAGCAGGCTGCCCCTGGCCAGGGCGTCGTCCAGCTTCTCCTTGGGCCAGTCGCTCAGCAGCGCCGTCACCACCGGCCCGGGCGCCACCTCGCCGACGCGAATCCCGTGCCGGATGACCTGGCGCCGCAGCGCGTGGACGAAGGCCTGCACCGCGTGCTTGGACGCCGTGTAGACCGGCTCCACCACGACGGGGATGAAGCCGGCGATCGAGCTGGTCACGATGATGTCGCCGGTGCCGCGCCCGACCATGTGGGGCAGCACGGCGTGGATCGTGCGGAACACCGAGTTGACGTTGAGGTTCAGCATGCGGTCCCAGGCGTCCGGATCGCCGCCGTGGACGTCGCCGCCGACGTAGGACCCGGCGTTGGCGTGGAAGATGTCGAGCTGCCCGGCCGCGCCCAGGATCGCCGGCATCATCGTGGCGACGCTCGCCGGCTGGAGCAGGTCCACCACCACCGGCGACGCGCCGGCCCCCAGCTCCTCGCACACCTGCGCGAGCCGCTCCGCGTGCCTGTCCACCAGGACCACGCGCGCGCCCGCGCCGAGCATCGCCCGGGCGCACTCGAGGCCGATGCCGGACGCGGCGCCGGTCACGGCCGCGACCTTGCCTGACAGACCCTGGTTCATCGCCGTCTCCTTCAACCCTGGCGCCTGCCAGTCCTGGGGGCACGCACGTCACGCCTCACGCCAACGGCCCCTTGGAGTGACCAAGCAAGCAAGGTTGAGGCTCTGCCTCAAACTCCGCCAAAGGCAGGCCTTTGGAATCCATTACTTAAAAAGAAGCCGGTCCAGGGGGGGGGGTCCCCTGGCGGGTCTGGGCAGAGCCCAGCCTTGCTTGCCTGGCAGGGGCCGCTGGTCTCAGGCACGGCCGTGCGACATCCGCGACCGTCTGGCCAGCGAGTCCACGATCACCGCGACGGCGAGGACGCCGCCCGTGATCATGTAACGCAACGAGGAGGACAGATCGAGCAGCGTCAGTCCGCTCGCGATCGACTGGATCACGATGATGCCGAGCAGGGCCGAGTAGGCGCTGCCTCGCCCGCCGAACAGGCTGGTGCCGCCGATCACCGCGGCTGCGATGGCGTTGAGGTTCACGTCGCCGGTGCCGGCCTGCTGGCTGGCCGAGGCGAGGCGCGCCGCCGACAGCACCCCGCCGAGCGCCGCCAGCGACGAGCACAGCACGAAGGCGCTCAGGTAGGTGCGGCGCACATCGATGCCCGCGCGCCGCGCCGCCTCCCGGTTGCCGCCGACCGCCGTCATCGCGCGGCCCCACCTGGTCCGCTTCAGCGCGTAGTCCATCAGCACCACCAGCCCGGTGAACAGGCCGAACATCCAGGGCACGCCGCGGTCGGTGTTCAGGTACGCGGCCACGCCCAGCAGCACGATCGTCAGCACGGCGGCGCGCGAGACGATGCCGCCGAGCGAGGGCGGGGTGAGCCCCGCGGCGCGCCGCTGCCCGGCGGTGCGCAGTTGCGCCACCAGCAGGGCGACCCCCGCCGCCAGGACCAGGGCGTAGGCGACGACGTGCGGCATGACCAGGGTCTGGCCGAGGTCCACGATCGGCGAGCCGTAGGGCAGGTTGATCGAGCCGCTCGACCCCAGGATGTAGAGCTGCACGCCGAGCACGGCGAGGAGCCCTGCCAGAGTCGACACGAAGCTCGGCATGCCCAGGCGGTTGAACAGGGTGGCGTAGACGCAGCCCGCGGCGGCGCCGACGACCAGCGAGACCACGATCGCGCCCGCGACCGGCCAGCCCGAGTTGACCCACAGCACGCCGACCACCGCGGAGGCGAGGCCGGACACCGACCCCACGGACAGGTCGATCTCGCCGACCATGAGGATGCAGACGATGCCCAGCGAGATCACCCCCACCGTCGAGCAGTCGAACAGCAGGTTGACCAGGTTGTTGCTCGACAGGAACACGGGGTTGAGGCTCTGGAACACCGTCCAGATGACCGCGAGGCCGACGACGACGGGCAGCGAGCCGAGATCGCCGGAGCGCACCCGGTCCATGAAGCCGCGGATGGCGCCGGCGAGCCCGTCGTCGTGGCGGACCCGCGCATCGCTGCGGTCGAGCCGCGCCGGTTCCTTCGAGCTGAGGTTGGTGCTCACTGGAGGGCTTCCCCGCTGGTCGCCATGCGGGCCTGGCGGTCCGCGCGGCGCGAGACGGAGTTGTCGGCGGCGCCGGTGATGGCGCCGACCAGCTCGTGGTTCGAGGCGTCGGGCCCGAACTCGCCGTTGTTGCGGCCGAGCCGCAGCACGACGATGCGGTCCGCCACGGCGCGGACGTCCTCCATGTTGTGGCTGATCATGATCACGGCGAGCCCACGGTCGCGCACCCGCTCGATCAGGTTCAGCACCTCCGCGGTCTGGGCGACGCCGAGGGCGGCGGTGGGCTCGTCGAGCATGATCAGCTTCGGCTCGGACAGCAGGGAGCGGGCGATCGCCACCGTCTGCCGCTGTCCGCCGGACAGGGAGGCGACTGGCTCGCGCACCGAGGGGATGCGGGCCGCCAACTCCTTGAGCAGCGTCCAGGAGCGTATCTCCATCGTCACCTCGTCGAGGCCGAGGCGGCCCAGCTCGCGGCCCAGGAAGATGTTGGCGACGACGTCCAGATTCTCGCACAGCGCCAGGTCCTGGAACACGGTCGCGATGCCGAGCGACAGCGCCTCCGCGGGCCCGGCCAGCGTCACCGGCCTGCCGGCGAAGGTCATGGTGCCGCTGCTCGCCTGATGCACGCCCGCCAGCACCTTCACCAGCGTCGACTTGCCGGCGCCGTTGTCGCCGACCAGCGCCACCACCTCGCCGGCGCGCACGTCCAGGTCGATGTCGGCCAGCGCGGAGACGGCGCCGAACTGCTTGCAGATGCCCCGCAGGCTGAGCACGGCGTCACCCAGCGAAGCAGCGGGCGGCGAAGCAGCGGGCGGCGAGGCGGCGGGCGGCGATGGCTGCGACATGGGTGCGGGGCCCTTCGTGGTGCGGCGGAGATCGTCCGGGCGCCCGGACCGGCGGCCGCTTCCCGATGCGGCCGGGCGGTCCGGGCGCCGAGCCCTCAGGGCGTGATGCCGAGCTTCTTGCAGCCCTCGGCGTAGCGGCCGGTGCACAGCACGGAGGCCGGCTCGATCGGCTTGCCGTCCACCATCTTGTCGACGATCTCGGCCTTGAGGTTGCCAGCCGTCACCACCGCCGGCGTGAACAGCCGCGACGGCGTCCCGAACAGGGTGCTGTCGGACTTGGGCGTCTGCCCGTCCAGCAGCCCGGCCACCACGTCGGCCGACGCCGCCGCGACGATCTCGCTTGGCTTGGAGATGGTGTTGTACTGGTCGCCCGCGATGATCAGCTGCAGCCCGGCGATGGTCGCGTCGTTGCCGGTGACGAGCGGCACCGGGCTCACGCCCGCCGCCTTGAAGGCCGCGATCGAGCCGCCCGCCGTGCCGTCGTTGGCCGCGACGACGCCCACGATCTTCTTGCCGAAGCGCGAGACCTGGCCGCTCACCCACTGCTGCGCCTTGGCGGGCACCCACTCCGGGGTGTCGTACTCTGCCAGCGTCGGGTAGCCGCCGTTCGCCAGGCCCTCGTGGATGCCCTTCTTGATCAGCCCGGCGGCCGCGTCCGTCGGCGAGCCGTTGACCTCGAGCAGCCCGGCATCGCTCACCGCCACGTTGGTCGCCTTCAGGCGGGCCACCAGGGAGGCCGCGATGTTCCTGCCGATCGCCTCGTTGTCGAACGAGACGTAGAAGTCGGCCGGCGTCGAGGGGATCGGGCGGTCGTAGGCGACGACCTTGATCCCCTGGCCCTGCGCCGACTTGACCAGGGACGCAGCCGCGGTCGAGTCGACGGCGTCGAGCACGATCGCCTTGGCGCCCTGCGAGACGACGGAGTTGAACTGCTGCTGCTGGCGCGACGCGTCGCCGTCGGCGTTCTGGTAGAGCACCTTGCAGGTCGGGCAGAGCTTCTTCATCTCCGCGACGAAGCCGGGGTGGTCGTGCTCCTCGTAGCGCGTCGAGCTCTGGTCGGGCATCAGGAACGCCACGGTCGTGTTGGCCAGCGGGGCCGCGGACGCCGTCCCGCCGAGCAGGACGACGACGCCCAGTGCGGACAGCGGCCTCGTCGTCGCGTGCAGTGACTGCATCATGATGGTGTCCTCCTCATCGGGCGAAGCGCCCTTATCGCGTTCATCTCGGTCGCCGGCGGCACGGGAACGCTTTGCCATGTCGCCGGAAGGCGGTCGCATCAGGCCGCGGCGGCGAGACTTTGCCCGGCACGCCCGACGTCACGGAACTCCGAAGGTTGCATCCCCATGGCGGCAGGAATGTGCCCGTCGGGGCTTGTTGCGTTCTAGGAGCTAATCATCGTCAGGGAGCCGACGAATCAGAGAAAGCGCGCTCGCTGCCCCGGCATCGAAAGCGACGCCGTTCCGGTCCTGCGGCGGGCCGGGACCGACGAACACCGGACCTGCGGCGTGGGAGGCTCCGACACGGCTGCCGACGCGGCGATTGCCGTCGGTCCCGGCACCTTGATCGAGAATGTTCCTGCCCATGTAGTTGTTACCGCTATCCTACCGGAGCAATCAATCGCCACCCACTTTGCAGCGCAGCATTGATAGTTTTTTGCCAATGTGGGCGGGGCCGTGACGATGCCTGGATTGAATGCCGGGGTTCGACCCGCCGGAGCATCATCCGGCCGGCGGGGAGCGCACGTGCCGCTTGGCCAAATGGCGGTCTGTCCCGCAGAGTCCGGGCACGCGGGATCTGGGCAGGAGATTTCACGTGAGCTGGGAAACGCAAGGACGGCAGAGCCATGGCTGGTTCGGGCATGGCATGGGTCCGGGGACGGACAGGACGGCAGAGGGCGATGCGGATCGGCTGTTCGATCCGGGCAACCTGGCGGGGCGGGTTGCCTGGGTTGCGCACGGAGCGATCATGCACCTGCCGCGCGCGGAGTGGCACCGGCAGGCGATCGCGTTCGACGGGGCGCGGGTGGAGCGGCTGTGCACGGCGATGGCGGCGTGGACCGCGGCGCGCTCGCTGGGCGAGGACGCGTTCGAGAAGCGGTTTACGGGCGTCTCGACGAGCGCGACGGCCGTGCGGAAACTCAGGGCGGCGGCAGAAGGCGCAAGCGTGGCCAGGACGCACGAGGATCTTGCCAGGGCATCGGCCGATCTTGCGGGCGGAATGCAGGGCGTTGGGCTCGAAAGGTGGCCCTCGTTTCTGCAGCAAGTGGCTGAAACGGCTGATGCAAGCCATCAGACGATCGCTTCACAAGAACTTGTCGCTCAGGTAATACCTCCAGGCGGTCAGAATGCCGACAGGACGATGAGTGCGGATGGTCAAGCGGCCTTAGCCCAGCGTGAGGGCCATGTGGTCGGAAACAGCTACTACAACGATGGTGCAAATAACTGTACCTATGGCGTAGGCCTGCTTGCGCATACTGGACCCTGCACCGAGGCTGAGCTTCACCGGACGGTCAACGCTGGAGAGGCTGAGGCGGAGTTTCAGCGACGAGTGAACGATGCGGCTCAGCGAGTTCGTGAGCAGGTGCAGGGTAGGCGTCTGACCCAGAACGAGTTCGACGCCTTGGTCTCGGCAACCTACAACACACGCCGAGAGGACAATCAGCGGTTCTTGAGGTTAGCCAATCAGGGCGATGATGCCGCTGTTGCTCGCCAGCTCGGCGACTTGACGCACACCCATGACCACGATCCACAAGGCAATCGGGTCGGGCCGGCGCGACCCAGCCGAGGACTGACGCGACGGCGCGATGACGAAATCCGGCAGTACCGGACACGATGATACTCCGATTGTCTGCATTGACCGGGCTTGTCGGCGTCCTGAGCTTCGCATGCCTGGCAGAAGACGCGCCGCTGACATTCTCTGCGCTGTTCGGCACCTGGAAGGTCGAGCGGATCGTCGGGTCGGCGTCGGTTTCCGGCAGCGACAGATCGGCGCGGGCGGCCTTGGGAACGACCGTCACAATCTCGGCTGACCTCATCAAAACCTACGAGAAGTATGACGACTGCAAGCCGCACGACCCGACAATTCTTGAGGTGGACACTGAGGCGAAGCTGGAAAGTGAATTCGACACCAGGGGCGATTGGCTGGACCTGCCAAAATCGATGCTGAAGCCGCGCCTGCCGTTCCTGGATGCAGGCTGCTCATACGCTCTGGTGCTCGACTACGACACACTGCTCTGGCCGGTTGGCAACGGCTACATGTACACTTTGAAACGTCAGCATAAGATGACGAACCCGCCAGTTAATCCTAGATCCTGAGGCGGGGATTCTCAAGGCGAGCCTTGAGCGGAGTTTGAGGCAGAGCCTCAACCTTGCTTTCTTGTCTCACCCTCGCAGCGTCGTGACCCTGGGCGCGTGGACGATGCGGCAGCCGTCGTCCTCGCGCAGCACGTGGTCCTGGGTCCTGTCGCTGAGCAGCGGGCTGTAGAACGGGTCGCCGTCGCGCAGCAGGTCGGCCCAGCGGTCGAGCAGGCGGGCGGTGTCCTCCGGGTGGAACACCTGCTTCGTGGTGCTGCGGGTGGCGCTCTCGTGATGGTAGAGCATCGTGTGGCCGTCGTAGAGCACGCGCAGGCCGTGCGCGCGCAGGCGCAGGCAGAAGTCGGTGTCGTTGAAGCCGATGGCGAAGCTCTCGTCGAAGCCGCCGACGGAGAGGAACGCGGCGCGGCGCGTCATCAGGCAGGCGGCGGTCACCGCGGAGTAGTCGCGCACCGAGGTCAGCGCGCAGTTGGCGCCGAGGTTGCGCCGGCCGGGTTTTTCCGGGGTGCCGCCGTCGAGCCAGACGTTGGTGAACTTGAAGGCGTGCTCGGCCGAGCCGTTGAAGCCGAGGATGACGCCGGCGTGCTGCACCCGGTGGTCGCCGTACATCAGCAGCGCGCCGACCGCGCCCACGTCGGGGCGCTGCGCCAGGCTGGCCATGCGGTCGACCCAGCCGGGCTGCGTGGCCTCGATGTCGTTGTTGAGGAACAGCACGAACTCCGCCCCTTCGCCGTGGGCGCGCACGGCGGCGTTGTTCATCGCCGCGTAGTTGAACGCCCCGGCGTAGGGCATGACGACGTGGCGTTTCGCGAGCGTGCGGAAATAGCGGCGCGAGGCGGGGTCGTCCGAGGCGTGGTCGATCACCACGATGCGCAGTCGCGAGAGGTCGGCGGTGCGCTCGATCGACTCGATGCAGGCGCGTACCAGCTCGTGGCGGTTCTTCGTGGGGATCACCACCAGGACGAGGCCGGGGGCGGCTGGCCAGTCGACGCGGAACTGGTTGAACCACACGCCGTCGGAGACGGTGGCGCCGGGGCTGGTCCGGTCGAGGTGGGCCTGGATGGCGCCGCTCGTTGCGGCCATCACGTCGTCCTGCTTGGAGTGCCCGGTGCTGCCGGCGTGGGTGCGCCAGCGGTACAGCACGGCGGGGACGTGGACGACCTGGCGGGCGTGCTCAATGGCGCGCAGGAAGAAGTCGACGTCGGCGGAGATCGACATCGCCTCGTCCCAGCCGTTCATGCGGCGCGCGAGGTCGGTGCGGATGCACAGCATGTGCACGACGTAGGGGTGCGACAGGTAGTAGTCGTGGGAAAAGGCGGGGCGCGCGCGCGGCTCGGTGATGGCGTCGATGCTCTCGTCTGTGAGCGCCTCGTCGGAATAGAGGAAGTCGGCGTCGGTGCGGAGGATGGCGCGCAGGAGCTGCCACACCGCGTCTGGCTCCAGCGCGTCGTCGTGGTCGAGGAAGGCGACGTGGGCGTGGCGGGCGGCGCGCAGGCCGTAGTTCACGGCGCGGGCGATGCCGACGTTTGCCCCCGAGCGCAGCACGCGGATGCGCGGGTCGCGAGCGGCGGCGTGGGCCAGCAGCGGGGCGACGTGCGGCTCGGTGGAGCCGTCGTCGATGCAGATCAGCTCCCAGTGGTCGCACCACTGCGCCAGCACGCTGTTGATCGACTGCACCAGCCACTCCGCGCGGGTGTTGAACACCGGCATCACCAGGCTGATGCCGCGGCCGCGCGCCAGATGGTTCAGGCGGCGGCGCAGGCGGGCCAGGGTCGCGGGCGGGAGGCGCTCGCGGCGGCGGACGAAGCGCAGCAGGTTGGGGTTGGGAGTCACGGTCTTCGGCGAGCCCGGCAGGAAATCGCCGGTGGCGACCACGCGCACCGCGACCGGCTGGCCGACCAGGGCGAGGAAGTGGGCGCCGAGGTCGACCTTGAAGGCGCAGTAGCCGCCGGCGATGCCGGCGTCGAGCAGGTCGCCGCGGAACTGCTCTGCGACCGCGCGGCCGAGCACGCGGTCGCCGGCGGCGACGGCCTCGACCACGACCTTGCGCTCGGGGTCAAGGTGGTCGAACGCCCAGCCGTGCGCGGACAACCCATGGAACGTGTCGAAGCAGCCGACGACCGCCGGCGAGGGCAGCACCGTGACCGGGCTGCCGGTGAGGTGCAGCGCGGTGCCGGCGACCACCAGGCCGACCCGGCGCTCGCGGCGGTGCTCTGCGGGCAGCGCCAGCTCGACGCCGTGGTGGCCGTCGCCCACGCCGACGGCCAGCAGGTCATGCCGCGCGCCGTCCGCCACCGTCTCGGCCACCACCTCGCCGTCGATCACCAGCGAGATCGCCAGGCGGCGGCGCGGGTCTGCCAGGTCCATCGCCCAGCCCGCGATGCCGCCGGGCGCCAGGCCGTCCAGCATGCCGACGATCCCGATGGCGGCGGAGGCGACCTCCAGGCTGGCCGCGAGCGTCGTGCCGCCGATGCGCGGCGCCAGCAGCAGCGCGCCGTTGCGCGGCGGCAGCACGCGGAGCGGCAGCCGGAACCGGTAGCTGGCGCCCGGCGCCGCCGCGTCGGCCTCGCGCGCGGCGATGCCGCTCGCCGCGACCCTGGTGCCGTCGAGCAGCTCGACGGCGATGTGGGGGGCGGCATGTGCGGCGTCGGGGCCGTCGAGCGTGAAGCGGCCGGCGACCTCCAGGCCGTCGAGGGCGAGGGCGCGCAGCGCGAGGCCGAAGCGGGGCCTGAGGTCGACGGCGCGATCCAGCACGCTGCGTCCGTCGGCCAGGTCGACCACGTCGAGCCAGCACGGCAGCCGGTGCGCGGGCAGCCGCACGGCGAGGGAGGGCTGCTCCGGGTCGGCGGCGAGGACGCCCTCGAACAGGCCGTCCAGCAGCAGCCCCAGCCCTGCGCCCGCGCGCCGGGCCAGCGCGACGGGCACGGTGCCGGGGGTCGGCGCCGGACCGGGCGGCAGGGTTTCCGGTGGCGCGAGCGGCGGGGCAGCGGGCGGCGGCGCGGCGCCTAGCGGGGAAGCGTCGGGGATGGCGCGTTTCGCGGGGCGCGACTCCGGAGCGGCGAGGGCCGGGCCGGGTCGCGCGGGGACGGGGAGGGCGGGTGCCGGATGCGCGGGGGCCCGGCGCCCGGGCTTGGTTGGGGCACGCGCCATGGTCGCCTCCGGATGTTCGCGCCGGCCGGGCAGAGCCTCGCGTTCCACAGCCTAGGCGGGTCCTTCCGGGCGGCAAAGCCCCGGCGCGGCGCGCGATCGCTCCCGTGCCCCATCGCTGCCCAGCCGCCCGGGGTGGCCGCGACGGGCGCGCAACCCGACCGCGCCGGCGGCCGGAAACGCTTCGTCAATCTTGGCGTGCGACAAGCAAGCGGCTGCGGACCGTGCATCTGGCCGCCGGCCGTGCCACCGTGCGGGTTGCCGCCTGGCGGACGGGCTGGCACCTTGCCGAGCCGCGAGGCAGGCACCCAGGAACGGGACGCGATTCATGCGGATTTTGCTCACCGGCGGCTGCGGGTTCATCGGGTCCGCGGTGATCCGGCACCTGATCCGAGACACGGCGCACGACGTGGTCAACATCGACAAGATGACCTACGCGGCGTCCGAGGACGCGTTGGAGGCGGCGCGCCATGACCCGCGCCACGTGCTGGTGCGCGCCGACATCTGCGACGCGGCCGCGATGTCGGCGGCGTTCGAGGCGCACCAGCCGGACGTGGTGATGCACCTCGCGGCGGAGAGCCACGTGGACCGCTCGATCGACGGCCCGGGCGACTTCATCCACACCAACGTGGTCGGCACCTTCGTGCTGCTGGAGGCGGCGCGGCGCTACTGGTCGGGCCTGCCCGCGGACCGCAAGCCAGCGTTCCGCTTCCACCACATTTCCACCGACGAGGTGTTCGGAGCACTTGAGGACGGCGACCCGCCGTTCACCGAGACCACGCCATACGACCCGCGCAGCCCGTATTCCGCCAGCAAGGCGTCGTCCGACCACCTGGTGCGCGCCTGGCAGCACACGTATGGGCTGCCGACCTTCGTGAGCAACACCACGAACAACTACGGTCCCTGGCAGTTCCCGGAGAAGCTGATCCCGCTGGTCACGCTCAACGCCCTGGAGGGCAAGGAACTGCCGGTGTACGGCGACGGGCTGAACACCCGCGACTGGCTGTATGTCGACGACCACGCGGAGGCGCTGGTCCGCGTGCTGGAGCGCGGCGAGCCGGGCGGCACCTACGCGATCGGCGCCCGCCAGCCGCGCTCCAACCTCGACGTGGTGCGCGCGATCTGCGCCGAGCTGGACAGCCGGGTGCCCGATCCCGGCGGGGCGCGCGAGCGGCTGATCCGCTTCGTCACCGACCGGCCCGGCCACGACCACCGCTACGAGATCGACCCGTCGCGCGCCGAGGCCGCGATCGAGTGGACCGCGCCGCACGATTTCGAGCGTGGCCTCGCGCGCACCATCGGCTGGTACCTGGACAATCGCGCCTGGTGGGAGCGCATCCGCGGCGGGCGCTACGGCGGCCAGCGCCTCGGCACGGCGGCCTGAGATGGTGACCCCCGCCCTCGACTGCCCGATGAAGGGCATCGTGCTCGCCGGCGGCTCCGGCACCCGGCTGCACCCGATGACCCTGGCGGCCAGCAAGCAGCTGCTGCCCGTGTACGACAAGCCGATGATCTACTACCCGCTGTCGACGCTGATGCTGTCCGGCATCCGCGACATCATGATCATCTCCACGCCGGTCGACCTGCCACAGTTCCGCCGTCTTCTCGGCGACGGCTCGCGCTTCGGCTGCCGCTTCTCCTATCGCGAGCAGCCGAGCCCGGACGGCCTGGCGCAGGCGTTCCTGATCGCCGACGACTGGCTGGGCGGCCAGCCCTGCGCGCTGGCGCTCGGCGACAACATCATCTTCGGCGACCATCTCAGCGTCATGCTGCAGGGCGCCACGCACCGGCCCGAGGGCGCCACCGTGTTCGCCTACCAGGTGCGCGACCCGGAGCGCTACGGCGTGGTCTCGTTCGACGCGGACGGCCGCGCGCGCGAGATCGTGGAGAAGCCGGCGGCGCCGCTGTCGAACTGGGCGGTGACAGGGCTGTACTACTACGACGCGCGGGTCACGGAGCTGGCGCGCTCGATCAGGCCTTCGCCGCGCGGCGAGCTGGAGATCACCGACCTCAACCGGCTCTACCTGGAGGAGGGCAGCCTGCGCGTGGAGCGGCTCGGGCGCGGCTGCGCCTGGCTCGACGCCGGCACGCCGGACAGCCTGCTGCAGGCCTCGACCTTCGTGCAGACCATCCAGTCGCGCCAGGGGATGCTGGTCGGCTGCCCGGAGGAGGTCGCCTTCCGCATGGGTTTCATCGACGCCGACGCCCTGCGCGCCCAGGCGATGAAGCTCAGCAAGACCGATCTTGGGCGGCTGCTGCTGGAACTGGCGGACGGCGTTCACGCTTGAACCTCGCAGGGGCCGGGAGGCGCGATGCGCGACCTTTCGCGCCGCCTGCCGGTGCCTGTTCGCTGAGACCTGACCGCCGACGATGGAGCTGTGCGCATGAAAGTTGAACGGCTCGAGATTCCCGATGTCATCCTCGTCACCCCGCCGCGCTTCGGCGACGCGCGCGGCTTCTTTTCCGAGACCTTCAACGCGGCCCGCTTCGCCGAGGCCGGGATCGAGGGGCCGTTCGTGCAGGACAACCAGAGCCTGTCGCGGCAGAAGGGCGTGGTGCGCGGCCTGCACTGCCAGTTGCCGCCGTTCGCGCAGGGCAAGCTGGTCCGCTGCCTGCGCGGCGCGATCTGGGATGTCGCCGTGGATGCGCGCACCGGTTCGGCCACCTACGGGCGCTGGGTGGCCGCCGAGATCTCGGCGGAGAACGGCACGCAGATCTGGGTGCCGCCCGGCTTCCTGCACGGGTTCTGCACGATCGAGCCGGACACCGAGGTCTCGTACAAGGTGACCGCGCCCTACGACAAGGCGTCGGAGCGCGGCGTGATCTGGAACGATCCGGGGCTGGCGCTGCCCTGGCCGCTGGGCGCGGACGAGGCGGTGCTGTCGGACAAGGACATCGTGCTGCCCGGCTTCGCCGAGGCACGCGGCTGGTTCTCCGCATGAGCGGCGGCCACGTCCCCGGCCCCATGCTGGTCACCGGCGGCGCCGGGCAGCTCGCGACGGCGCTGGAGCGCGCGGCGACGCTGCGCCACCGCGCGGTGCGCCGGGTCGGGCGGCCGGAGTTCGATTTCGACCATCCCGGGACCGTCGCCGCCGCCTTCGCGCAGGTGCGGCCGTCGCTGGTGGTCAACGCCGCCGCCTGGACCGCCGTAGATCTCGCCGAGGCCAACGAGGCGGCGGCGTCGCGCGCCAACGCGGAGGGTCCGGCGCTGCTCGCCCGCCTCTGCGCCTCCGCCGGGGTGCCGATGATCCACGTGTCCACGGACTACGTGTTCGACGGCGCCAAGGGGGCCCCTTACGTCGAAACCGACCCGACCAGCCCGACCGGCGTGTATGGCGCCACCAAGCTCGCCGGCGAGGCGGCGGTGCTCGCCGCGAACCCGCGCAGCCTCGTGCTGCGCACCTCCTGGGTGTATTCGCCGACCGGCAAGAACTTCGTGCGCACCATGCTCGGCGCGGCGCTGAAGACCTCGACGCTGCGCGTGGTCGCCGACCAGCAGGGCTGCCCGACCTCGGCCGACGACCTGGCCGAGGCGATCCTGCTGGTGGCCGGGCGCATCGAGGCGGGCTGGCAGGATGGCTGGCACGGCGTGTACCACGCGGCAGGCGAGGGCTCGACCACCTGGCACGGCCTGGCGGTCGCGGCGTTCGAGGAGGCCGCGCGCCACGGCCGCGCCCTGCCGACCGTGGACCCCATCCTGACGAAGGACTGGCCGACTCCGGCGCGCCGCCCGGCGGATTCCCGTCTCGACTGCGCCCGTCTGGCCGCGGTGTTCGGCGCGCGGCTGCCGCCCTGGCGCGATGGCCTCGCGCGCACGGTGGACACGCTGCTGGCCGAAGGCGCCTCCGCTGCCTGACTGGCTGCAGATGAGCCGCGACGCGTCCCCGGTTGCGATCCTGCTCTCCACCTACAACGGCGAGCGGTTTCTGCGTGAGCAGCTCGACAGCCTGCTGTCCCAGTCCCACACCGCCTGGACGCTGTTCTGGCGCGACGACGGTTCCTCCGACGACACGGTCGGCATCATGGAGGCGTTCGGGCGTGGTCCGGGACGCGGGCACTGCGTCGCGCTGAACGACACGCGAGGGCATCTGGGCGCCACGGCGAGCTTCCTGGCGCTGCTGCGCCGTGCGCCGCGGGAGGCCACCGTGGCGTTCGCCGACCAGGACGACGTCTGGCTGCCGCACAAGCTCACCCGCGGCCTCGATGGCCTGCGCAGCGCGGGCGAGGACCGCCCCGCGCTGTACTTCGCCCGGCAGGTGCTGGTGGACGAGCGGCTGGGGCGGCTCGGCCTGTCGTTCCGGCTGCGCAGGCCGCCCGACTTCCTCGCCTCGCTGACGCAGAACGTGGCGACGGGGTGCACGATGATGCTCAACCCCGGCGCCGCCGGGCTGGTGGCGCGCTCGCGTGCGCCGCTGACCTCGCTGCACGACTGGTGGAGCTACCTGCTGGTCGCCGGCGCGGGGGGGCGCCTCGTGGTCGACGACACGCCGGTGGTGCTCTACCGGCAGCACGGGTCGAACGCCGTGGGCGCGCCGCTCTCGCTCAGCCGGCGCGGCCTGGCAGCGCTGCGGCGCGGCCCAGACGTGTTCATGGACGTCTTCCGCAGCCACCTCGCCACGCTGCTGGAGCAGCCGGAGCTGCTCGGGCCGCAGGCGCGGCGCGACGTGGAGCTGATCGCCAGGGCGATGCAGGGCGGGCCGGGGCGGCGGCTGCTGGCGCTGCGGCTCAAGGGGCTGCGGCGGCAGACCTGGCAGGAGACCCTGCTGTTCCGGTGCTGGTTCCTGATCGGCTGAGCGGGGCGGCCGGGAGGAAGACAGCAAGAAAGGCTGGGCTCTGCCCAGACCCGCCAGGGGGGAGGCCCCCCCTGGACCGGCCTTCCTTAAGCAAATGGATTCCAAAGGCGAGCCTTTGGCGGGGTCCAGGGGCAGAGCCCCTGGCCTTCCTGGCTCACCCCGCAGGCGCGTACGCGTCCAGCAGCCAGTCCGGCAGCACCGTGACCATCGGCCCCCTGGTCCAGACCAGCGCGCACACCACGGGGCGGCTCTCCCAGATCAGGCGCAGCACCGCGCGGTAGGCGGCCATCTGCCGCAGGTAGAGCACCGGCGTGGCCTCCGCGTCGGGCGGCGCGTCGTGGCTGGTCTTGAAGTCCGCGACCAGCACCCGGTCCGGCAGCACCACCATGCGGTCCACCCGCCCGCTCACCACCAGGGTGCCGAGGAGCGCGGTGAGCGGCTGCTCCGCGACGCTGCCCGGCCCGAACAGCGCGGCCAGCCCCGGCGCATCCAGCACGGCGAGGGCCTCGTGCACCAGCGACGCGGCCTCGCCCAGGGTGAAGTCGCGCGCGGCGCCGGACACGTGGCGCAGGGCCGCGGCCTCGCGCTCGGCGGGCGGCAGCGAGGGCAGGTGCTGGAGCAGCGTGTGCATCAGCGCGCCGCGGCGGAAGCGGTCTCCGCCCGGCGCCGCCGCGGGCCGCAGCGGCGAGGCGGCGCGCGGCACCGGCCCGAACGCCACGCCCTCCGGCCGGCTGGGCGCCAGCGGGTGCGGCAGCGACGGCTCCGGCGGCGGGTCGAGCGGCCGCCAGTCCGGCGCCCGCCCCAGCCAGGCCGGCGGCGCGGTATCGCCCGCAACAGCGAGGCCGCGTGGCGCGGGCACGACGGCGCGCTGCGTCGCGTCGTGCACCAGCGCCTCGCCCTCCCAGGCCTGGAACGGCATCGCGGCGGCTTTCAACGACTGCATTCCCTGCTCGACCAGGCGGTACCAGCACGCCGTGTCCACGCCGAGCTTGCCCTGCCAGCCGCACACCACGAGGCGGTCCTCGGCCCGGGTCAGCGCGACGTAGAGCAGGCGGTTGTACTCCGCCGTGCGGGCGGCGGCGCCGTCGTCGCGGATTTTCTGCAGCGCGGCGCAGTGGAACTCGCGGCGCGGCGCCCAGAGCGGCAGGGCGACGCCGCCGTCCGGGTCGTGCGTCCAGGCCAGAGCGCCGTCGTCGGGCGGCATCGAGGTGGTGTCGGGCAGCACCACCAGCGGCGCCTGCAGGCCCTTTGCCCCGTGCACGGTCATGATGCGCACCGCGTCGCCGGCCTCTTCGGCCTGGCGCTTCACCTCCGCGCCGGACTGTCGCAGCCAGTGCAGGAACCCTTGCAGCGAGGGCGGGTGGGCGCGGCCGTACGCCAGCGCCGCGCCCAGCAGCTCGTCCACCGGCTCGGCGGCCTCCGGGCCGAGGCGGGCGAACAGGCGGGCACGTCCGCCGAGCGGGCCGAGCGCCTCGGCGAGCAGGGCGTGCGGGCCGGCGAAGTCCGCGCGCGCCGCCAGCGCGGAGAGGAACGCCCACGCCGCCGTCCAGTCCGGCTGTTCCGCGGCGCGCTCGCGCAGGGTGCGCCACAGCGAGCCGCGGCGCTCCGCGGCCAGGCGCATCAGGCTGTCGTCGGACACGCCGCCGAGCGGGGAGGTGAGCACGCAGGCCAGCGTCAGGTCGTCCTCGGGCAGCAGCAGCGCGTCGCCGAGCGCCATCAGGTCCTGCACCGCCGGCTGGTCGGTCAGCACCAGTCGGTCGAGCCCGGCCACCGCCACGCCGCGCGTCTTGAGGGCGCGGACCAGGGCGCGGGCAAAATCGTCGCGGCGGCGCACCAGCACCAGCACGTCGCCCGCGACCAGGCGGCGGCCCTTGCTCTCCAGCCGCGCGGTGGCGACCTGCCCCGCGATCCAGGCGGCCAGCGCGTTGGCGAGGAGCTGCGGCGCCGAGACCAGCCCGGCGTTGCGCTGTGGCGCGGCCCAGGGTTCTGCCACGGCGTCCCCCGGCACCGGGGCAAGCGGCCACAGCTCGACGCGGCCCGCCTCGCCCAGGCGGTGCGCCACGTGCGGCTGCTCGCGCGTCGAGGTGACGCCCGGCGTGACGTCGGGGTCGGCGAACACCGCGTCCACCAGCGCCAGCACCGGCACCGTGGATCGGAACGACACGTCGAGCGTGGTGTCGCGCCACTCGCGCCCGCCGGAGCGGACCCGGTCGCGGAACCTGGTGCGCCAGTGGTCGAACTGCTCGGGGTCGGCGCCCTGGAACGAGTAGATCGACTGCTTGCTGTCGCCCACGGCGAACACGGTGCGCGCGGCGGGACCGGCCTCGGCCTCCGCCGCGACGCCGGGCGGCAGGTCGTCCTTGCGCCGGCCTGCGTCCCGCCCGGGCGGGACGGCCCCGGATGCGGCCCCGGGCGCGGCACGGGCGGCGCCGCGCTCGGCGCCCTCGCCGGTGAAGAAATCCGAGGTGAGCGCGCCGGCGATCTGCCACTGCGCGGGCGAGGTGTCCTGCACCTCGTCGAGCAGCAGGTGGTCCAGGCCGCCGTCCAGCTTGTACAGCACCCAGGCGGCGCCCGGGTCGATCAGCAGCCGCGACGTCCGCCCGATCAGGTCGTCGTAGTCCAGCTTCGCGCCGGACTCCTTGCGCCCGGCGTAGTCGCGCAGCACCGGCCCGGCCAGGGCGAGCAGCGCCGCCGTCGCCTCGGCTAGGCGCAGCGCGCGGCGTGCGTCCTCGACCGCGAGCACCCGCTCCGCCTCTGCCAGGCAGGCGTCCAGCACCCAGGGCTTGGCCGCCGACAGCTTCTTGTTGGCGAACACCGTGGGGCCGCGCGGCCTGCCGGACGTGAGCAGCTCGACGAGCCATTCCTCCCAGTGCTCGGCGCGCAGCTCCGCCGGCAGCGCCAGCCAGCCCAGCATCCGCGCCGCCTTGTCCTGCACGCCGGGCGAGCCCTCCGCGCGCGCCACCCGCAGCGCGTCGGCCAGCCGCGAGCCGGCGGACAGGGTCTCGTCGGCGGTGGCCTCTGCGACGATCGCCGCGTCGTCGGGCTGGGTCACGCCCAGCGCCCGGCGCAGCGCCGCCAGCAGCGCCGGGGCCGGCAGCGCCAGCGCGCCCTCCAGCCGGTCGCGCCGCCCCTGCAGCGCCGAGACCAGCCCAGCGAACCCCGACGCGCTGACCAGCCCCGCCAGCGTGTCGAGCGCCGAGGGCTCCGGCGCTTGCAGCATCGCCTCGCGCGCCTCCTCCAGGCTGGCGCGGGCGTCGGCGTCCTCCACCACCCGGAAGTGCGGCGACAGCCCTGCCTCCAGCGGGAACCGCCGCAGCAGCGACTGGCAGAACGCGTGGATCGTGCCGATCCTCATGCCGCCCGGCAGGTCCAGCACGCGGGCGAACAGCGAGCGCGCCGCCGCCCGGGTCCGCGGCGTGACCGGCACCGACAGCGCCGCCAGCTTCCGGTCCAGCGCCGCGTCGTCCAGCGTCACCCACTCGCCCAGCCGGCGCTGCAGGCGGATCGACATCTCCGCCGCCGCCGCCTTGGTGAAGGTCAGGCACTGGATGCGCGCCGGGTCAGCGCCGCCCTGCACCGCCAGGCCTGCGGGCGTGTCCACCTCGCGCGGTAGCATCAGGCGCAGCAGGCGGTCGATCAGCAGCTTCGTCTTGCCGGTGCCGGCGTTGGCGGAGACGAAGGCGGACACCGCGGGGTTGGACGCCTCGGCCTGCTCGGCGTTGGCGCGGGCGCTGGGGGCCAGGGCGGTGATTGTGCTCATGGGGCGGCCAGGAAGGAAGGAAGGCCAGAGGCTCTGCCTCTGGACTCCGCCAAGGACAAGTCCTTGGAACCTTCGACTTCAGGCCGGAGCCCAGGCGGGCAGGGACCGGGGATGGGCGGCCCGTGCGCAAACGGGCCGCGGGCCCGGGTGTCCCGGTGCTTTCTTGAGAATTGGTTTCCAAAGGCTTTGCCTTTGGCGGGATCAAAGGGCAGAGCCCTTTGCCTTCCTTCCCTGGCCACGGCCCTCACCCAGCGTCGTCCAGCAGCGCCCATTCCCCGACGCGGGCGAGCTGCGCGTAGTCGGAGAAGCGCGGCGCCTCGCCCGGGTGCGGCTGCGACAGGTAGGGGCAATCCGGGTCGTCGAACGCGGCGACGCGGCGGCACAGGCTGTCCCAGGCCTGCTCCGCGGCGTCCTGCATCTTCGTGGCGTCGCGGCGGAACGGGTCGCGGACCTCGCCGGCGACGAAGCCGCCGGACAGGTGCCAGTACGCCAGCTCCATCACGTGGCCCGCCAGCTCCGGGCCGAAGGCGCCGCGCAGCAGCATCGCGGCCTGGAGCGTGAGCTGGGGCGCCCAGCCTTCGGCGACGTCGGTGCCGGTGGGCGGCGCGCCGGTCTTGTAGTCCAGGATCGACAGGGCGTCGCCGCGGCGCTCGATGCGGTCGGCGCGGCCGCGCAGCTCGAACGGGCCGGCGGGGCCGGGGATGCTGATGGCGCCGGAGATCTCCGGGCGCACGGCGCTGGCGGGCGTCTCGGCGCGGCGGCGGACCTCCTCGTCGGCGGCCCAGTCGGCGATGCGCCGCAGCCTTGGCCGCCACCACGCGGCGAGCGCGGGTCGTAGGCCGCGCTCGTCGAGCGCCTGGTCCACGGCGCGGCGGAGCTGCGCGGCGGCGTCTGCGGGCCAGGTGGTGCCGACGGAGTCGAGGAACTTTGCCAGTCCGCCGTGCACCACGCTGCCGTAGTCGGCGGCGTCGGCGGATTCCTCGATCGGCGGCAGGGCGCGCAGGCGCAGCACGTGGCGGGCGTAGATCGCGTAAGGGTCGCGCAGCCAGGTCTCGATCTCGGTGACGCTGAGGCGGCGGGGGCGCAGCGCCACCGGGGGACGCGGCGCGGGCGGCTGCACCGGGCGGGCGTCGCCGTCGGGGCGGTCCATGGCGCGGGCCCAGTCGGTCGCGGAGTGACGCTCCAGCGCCGTGCCGGAGCCGTCCAGCAGGGCGTCCAGCCGGGCCAGCCAGCGCGACGGCACCGCGGGCGCGCCGTCGCGCCGACGGGGGCAGGACAGCACCACCGTGGGGGCCGCGCAGCAGGCGGCGGCGAAGTCGTGCGCGGCCTGGCCGACGCGCTGCTCGGGCGAGGGCAGGCCGACGGCGGTGCGCATGGCACGGCTCATCCAGGGGCCGGGGTCGGCGGCGCCGGGCCACACGTCCTCGGCCAGGCCGCCCAGCACCAGCAGGTCCACGGTCTGCAGCCGCGACTCCAGCAGGCCCCAGACGAACAGCCGCGGGTGCTCCGTGCCGTCGCGCCCGCGCAGCGCCCGGCGCGAGCGCACCACCAGGCCTTCCAGCGAGGCGTCGAGCAGGCCCGGCAGGGTGGCGAGCGGCTGCGGCGGCAGGTCGGCGACGCCGGGCGCCAGGGCGTCGGCGAGCGCCGCGAGGTGGCCCGACAGGGCGGCGCCGTCCTCGGCGTGCCAGAGGCGGGCGGCGCCGTCCTCCTCGTTCGTGCCCGCGAGCGCCTCGGCGGCCTGCACCAGGGCGTCGAGCGCCTCGGAGGCCAGTGCTGCGGGGTGGGTGGCCAGCGCCAGCAGCGGCGCCAGGCAGCGCTCCAGCCGGCCCACCAGCGCGCCGGCCTCGCGCAGGGCGATGGCGCGGCGTCCCGGCGCGGCGTCTGGCGATGCGGCCTCGGGGTCCGGGACCGTGTCGCCGGTCGGCGGCAGGGCGGTCGCGGCGGCGGCGGCGGCGCGCAGGGTGTCGGCGTGCGCGCGTGCGGCCAGGGCGTCGCGCAGCCCGGAGAGGCCGGGGGCAGGGCGGGGGCCGCGCAGGCAGGCCAGCTCCAGGGTGCGGGCGGCCTCGCGGCAGTCGGCGGGCGCCATGCCTGCGGCGCAGAACGGGTGCTTGAGCACGGAGAGCAGCGGCACCGGGGCGAACTGCTCCGCCACCGCGTGTGCCAGCAGGCGCAGGAAGGCGGCGGGCGGGGTCTCCGCGAGCGGCTCGCCGGCGCTGTCGTCGACCACCACGCCGAAGCGCAGCAGCTCGGCCACCACGCGCGCCGCTAGCTCGCGGTCCGGCGTGACCAGCGCGGCGCGCTCGCCAGGGCGCTCCAGCGTCTCGCGCAGCACCAGCGCGATCGCGGCGGCCTCCTCCTGCTGGTCGGCCGTCACCAGGCGGCGCAGGCCGTCGAGGCCGCCGGGCGGCAGAACCGGGGCGTCCTGTGGGAGGCCGGGCTCGGCGGGCCGCACCAGCACGGGCCGTGGCCTGTCGGACCGGGATGCGTCAGACCGGGATGCGTTTGGCCGGGCACCATCCGCTGCGGGAGCGCCGTCGTGGGGGTGTCGCCACTGCGCGAGTCGGTCGGCGGGGAGCAAGGCCAGGCGCAGCAGCGTGCTGCGCGCCTCCGGGACGAGGTCGTGGGTGGGGATGTGCGCGGGCCCGTCCCAGCGCGCGACGTCGCCGGGACCGGCTTCCATCGCGGCGACCAGTCGCTGCATCCCGGCCTGCGGGTGCGACTCCGCGGGCGGGGTGGCGCCCGGCTCCGGCCACAGCGTCGCGTCGAAGCCGGGCAGCACCACCAGGCCTGTGGGCAGCCGCGCCACCGCGAGCAGCAGCCGCGCGACGGAGGGGATGCCGCCCGTGGTGCCGGCGGCGATCACGTCGTGGCCGGGCGGCGTGTCGCTCCAGGCGGCCTCCTGGGCGCGCAGCAGGGCGACCTGGCGGGCGCTGGGGTCCATCTGGCCGCGCTCGGCGAGCAGCGCCGGCCATACGCCGGTCACGATCGAGAGGAACCGCGTCGTCACCTGCCAGTGCTCGGCGAAGCCTGCCTCCACCGCGCCGGGCAGTGCCTCGGCCAGGTCGACCTCGGAGCGGTGCGCCTCGTCGAGCAGCCGCGCCAGCTCGGCCGCCAGCGTCCAGGCGCGGTCGGCGGTGCGCGGCGCCCCGTGCTGGCCGTCGAGCCCGAGGATCAGCCGCGACAGGATCGCGAGGCGGTGCAGTGGCTCGATCGCCGGCGGCAGCGACAGCGCGCCGGCCAGGGCGAACGGCGCCTCGTCGAGCGCGCCCAGCGCCACGATTCGCGGCAGCAGCAGCGCCCGGCCGCCGGACTGGCGCAGGAACGCGTCGGCGAGCGCCCGCACCGCGCGCCGCGTCGGCAGCAGCACCAGGGAGCGCGACAGCGCCAGCGGGTTGTCGCCGGCGCGGGCCAGGCAGTGCTGCGCCAGCGTGTCGAGGAACGGCAGAGTCGCGGGGATCGACGCGAGATGCGGGCGCGTCAGCGGGGAAGGCCCGGCGGAGTCCGGCTGGGCGGGGGACGGCTGGTTCATGTGGTCTCGCTGATCTCCTGGGCGAGCAGGGCCGACTCCGCCTCGCTCAGGTCCTGCGGGCGGCTCAGGTGGAACCACAGGCCGTCATGCACCACGGCGCGCAGCCGGCCGGCGGCGATGGCGCGGTCCCACACCGCGTTCATGCCGAACGGCGCATTCCCCGCGTCGCGGAACAGCGACGGCGCGGCGAGCTGCACGCCGGCATAGACGTAGGGCACGATCTCGCGCGCGCGGCCGCGGCGCAGCGTGCCCCAGCCATCGACCAGGAAGTCGCCGCAGCCGACCTCGGAGTGCACCTGGAAGGTGCGGTGCACGAGCAGCACCGCGTCCGCCTCCGCGGGATCGAAGGCAGCCGCGAGCCGGGCGAGGGCGGGGGTCGGGCCGTCGAGCCAGGCGCTGTCGCCGTTGACGGTGAAGAACGCCTCGCCGCCAAGCAGGCCGTCGGCCAGCGCCGCCACCACCGCGCCGCCGGTGTCGAGCAGCTCGGGCTCGCGTCGTGTCACCACGCGCGGCGCTGTCCTGGTGCGCAGGTGCGCCTCCAGCAGCTCGGCCTGCCAGTGGGTGTTGACCACGACCTGCCCGACGCCGGCGGCGAGCAGGCGGTCCAGCGCGTGGTCGATCAGGCTGCGCCCGCCTAGCGGCAGCAGCGGCTTCGCGGTGGCCGCCGTGAGCGGGCGCATCCGGGTGCCCAGCCCCGCCGCCAGCACCATCGCGTGGCGCACCGCCAGGCCGGGCGCTGCCGCTCGCGCCGTCCCTGTCCGCGTCATCTCCGTCGGGGGCGTCGTGGCCCGGGGCACGGGAGGCGTCACGCCGCCCGCGGGGTCGAGGCGAGCAGAGCGTCGAGGCGCGTGCCCCAGCCGGCGAGGCTGGCGCGGCGGCGCTCGCCCTCGGGGTGGAGGGCGATGCCCAGCGCGTCGGCGGGGCGCAGCGCGCCGAGCCGGTCCGGCCACTCCACCAGCACGATGCCCTCGCGCGCCTCGTCCCAGCCCAGCTCCTCCAGCGCCGCCGCGCCGTCCAGGCGCCACAGGTCGAAGTGCCGGATCGGGCCGAGCGGCGAGTCGTACTCCTGCACCAGGGTGTAGCTCGGGCTGGGCACCTCCAGCGCCGGGTCGCGGCAGGCCGCGCGCAGCAGGGCGCGGGCCAGCGTGGTCTTGCCGGCGCCGAGCGGGCCGTCCAGCAGCACCGAGTCCCCGGGCCGCAGCGCCGCCGCCACCGCGCGCCCGAGCGCCTCGGTCGCCGCCAGGTCGTCGAGCGCCATAGTGTGCGGGAGCAGGATCACGGGCGGAGTGTGCCGCAGCCGGGGCCGGGCCACAACGCGGCGGCCTGAGAGAAAGGAAGGCCAGGGCTCTGCCCTGGACCCGCTGGGGGCAGCGCCCCCAGACCCGCATCCGATTGGAGCCGGTGGCACGCAGGGAGGCTCCGGACCCGAACAAGGGGTTTTTAAAGGCGAGCCTTTGGCAGGGTCCAGGGGCAGCGCCCCTGGCCTTGCTTTTCTGTCTGTCACGCCGCGCGGTCCGAGTTTGGTGGACAGCGGACGATCTGCTTTCAGCATAGTCACAGCATAAGCGGAACCTCGCCGCACTGTGATGGTTATAGACCTAGACCCCGCCGCGAGCGTTCGGACGCTTCATTTGAAGTTGTCCGAACGCTCGGTCAATACAGCCAAAGGCGAGCGCTTCTAGGCGGAAGCGAGCACGCTTGCGATTGTCTCAGTATAGATGCTGAGTGCGTCATAAGCTGCCTCGCTGCGGCCCATGACGGTCACTTCCCTTTCAAGCGCTCGAAATTGTTGGACCGCGCGCCGAATTAATTGATCCTCTTTGAACAAGTCGGGTGCATCAAGTGTCCAGTGGCCGTCTTTAAGCACGACGAAAGCCGAAAGAGCCGACATGACTGGAAACAAAATACCTGGAGCAACCCAATTTACCTTACCGGTTTTCGCGTCGCGCCGAACCGGGCGGCCACCCACCGGCTTGTCGTTGTACTTTCCTCGTTCGTGGAGTCGATGGCCATTCCATCCATCGTGTCGTTCCCACCGCCGGTACTGATTCACTGCGATTGGAGCAATATCGACAACGAAGTCATGAAGCCGAGCTGCTTGCTTATCGTTTTGTCGATAACGCGCCCAGTTGCTAAAGTCAGTGAGGCACTTACCACCTTGTTTATATGCAAAATTCTTTGCTTGTAATGGAATGCCAATAATCTCATCAGGCATTAGAAGTCGTGCATACTGCAGTACACTTTGAGTGCTGAGACCTTCAGTGTCCGTTTCGCTCATTTGAAGCGTTTCGCCAGGAAGACCGGCTTCAATGGAGCGCTTTAGCTCGGTCAAATAACCACGAGCGCTGGCTTGTGAGACACTTTTCACCGACGTCGCGGTGTTCCGTGCGATAGCTATTTCAACGATGGATTCATGTGACGGATCCATAATCAACTCAGCTCTTACAAGGAAGTCTACCTCATCTTCCGCATCGAGACTTTCGAAATATCGCCTAAGTTCACCCTGTGTCTGCGCACCGTTAATGATGCTAGCGGCCGCCAACGTTGCAACTTTCTTATTGTCGTCAACAACGCAGTTTGTGCAGGTAATCGTGATGCCAGAGTTACGGTTTATGAACCGATCAGGCATTCTCGCGATCGTGTCCGCTATCTGCTTGTGAACTGCATTGCGCTTACCAGCCGAATGCTCGGCAATATACGACCTGAGGTTGTCAGCCGTGCCGATCGCCAAAATTTGTCGTGCGCTGATGTTCGCAACCCAAGTTTGGACGCCATTGTCTTTCTCTGCGGGCGAGGTAAGATTACGTATTACATCATACTTCAACACGCACACGTCTTCGTTCCGATGACCTTTGGTCATAACGGCTACCCTTTTCTTCGTCCTGCCAATAAAGCCAACGAACGCCTGCTCGCAGCCAGACAGAGACGATTTTAAAATACGAACCGAGCTTGTTATTGTCAAGGTGTTGGCATCACGCTCTGCAGCAGATGCCTCGTTAGAATAGTCAACAGTCCAGAACATGTCCGCTTCTAAAAACGCCGCGAGCGGTCTCGTTGACCAAGTTGGGTCGAGAGCGGACAGACAGACCCAGCCGGATTTCAAATCGTGACACTACCCGTCCGGGACCGGGTTTGCAGCACCCGCCCGCCCCCCTAGATTGCCGGGATGACCGAGCAGATCGAGACCGAGATCGCCATCATCGGCGCAGGCCCCGTGGGGCTGTTCGCCGCGTTCGAGTGCGGGATGCTGTCGCTGGGCTGCGTCCTGGTGGACGCGCTCGGCGAGGTGGGCGGGCAGTGCGCGGCGCTGTACCCGGAGAAGCCGATCTACGACATCCCCGGCCACCCCGCGATCGAGGCCGGCGCGCTGATCGCGAGGCTGGAGGCGCAGGTGGCACCGTTCGCGCCCCGCAGGCTGCTCGGGTGCCGCGTGGAGCGGCTGGAGGGCGGCGCGGGCGCGTTCGTGCTGACCACGGACCGCGGCGACGTGGTGCGGGCGCAGGCGGTGCTGATTGCCGCGGGCGCCGGGGCGTTCGGGCCGAACCGGCCGCCGCTCGACGGGCTGGCGGCGTTCGAGGCCAGCGGCGGCGTGCAGTACTACGTGCGCAGGCGGGAGGATTTCCGAGGCCGGCGGGTGGTGATCGCGGGCGGCGGGGACTCCGCGGTGGATTGGGCGCTGTCGCTGCGCGAGGTGGCGGAGCGGGTCAGCGTGGTGCACCGACGCGCGAAGTTCCGCGCCGCGCCGGAGATGGCGGCGCGGCTGGACGCGGCGGCGGCGGCGGGTGAGATCGACTTGGTGATCCCCTACCAGCTGCACGCGCTGCACGGCGAAGGGGGCGTGCTGCACGGCGTCGAGGTGGCCAGCCTGTCGGGCGAGACGCAGGTGATCGAGGCGGACCGGCTGCTGGCGTTCTTCGGGCTGGCGATGGATTTGGGGCCGATCGCGGGCTGGGGCCTGGCGCTAGAGCGCCACCACGTGGAGGTGGCGGCCTCGACCTGCGCGACCTCGGTGCCGGGAATCTATGCGATCGGCGACGTCTGCGCCTACCCGGGCAAGCTTAAGCTGATCCTGCAGGGGTTCAGCGAGGCGGCGATGGCGGCGCACGCGATCCGCACGCTGCTGCGGCCGAATCAGGCGCTGCACTTCGAGTATTCGACCAGCCGGGGGATGCCGGCGGGAGCAGGCTGAGGCGAGGCGTGGCAGAAGGCAAGGCCAGGGCTCTGCCCTGGACCCGCTGGGGCAGCGCCCCCAGACCCGCACACGAAGAGCGCGGCACGCCCTGGCGGAGTGTGCCGCCAGCCTGAGGTCCGGGTTTCCAAAGGCGAGCCTTTGGCGGGGTCCCCGCTTCAGGATACGGGGGCAGAGCCCCTGGCCTTCCTTTCGAACCGAACCCGGCGCCTGCGGTTAGAGCCGAGAGTCCGTTTGAAAGGCCCGTGACATGAACGAGTACGTCATCGCTCCACCCCTGCAGGCCAGCGTCCCCGTGCGCGGCGGCGGGCTGTTCCCGGTGCGGCGGATCTTCTGCGTCGGCCTCAACTACGCGGACCATGCGCGCGAGATGGGCGGCGACCCCGAGCGCGAGGCGCCGTTCTTCTTCGCCAAGCCCGCGGATGCCGTACTGACCGGGAACGCCGACATGGCGTATCCGGCGGCGACGGGGGAGCTGCACCACGAGGTGGAGCTGGTGGCGGCGATCGGCGCGGGCGGGTCGGACATCGCGGCGGCCGACGCGCTGGCGCATGTGTGGGGGTACGCGGCGGGGCTCGACATGACGCGGCGCGACCTGCAGGCGGCGGCGAAGGCGGCGGGACGGCCCTGGGACATGGCGAAGGGGTTCGATTTGTCGGCGCCGATCGGCGCGCTGGTGCCGGTGGCGCAGTGCGGGCATCCGCGAGCCGGGCGGATCGAGCTTCGCGTCAACGGCGCGGTGCGGCAGGCCGGGGACCTGGGCGAGATGGTCTGGGACGTGGCGGAGACGGTGGCGGCGCTGTCGGCGCTGGTGCGGCTGATGCCGGGCGACCTGGTGTTCACGGGGACGCCGGCGGGGGTCGGGGCCGTGGCGCGCGGCGACAGCCTGGCGGGCACGATCGAGGGCGTGGGCGAGGTGCGCACGACGATCCGCTGAGCGGCACGCGGCGACCCGCGGTCTCGGGGAAAGTGGGGGGTAAGGCAGCAAGCAAGGCTGGGCTCTGCCCAGACCCGCCAGGGGCGAGCCGCCCCTGGACCGGCTTTACTGAGTAGTGGTTTCCAAAGGCGAGCCTTTGGCGGAGTTTGAGGCAGAGCCTCAACCTTGCTTGCTTGCTTGCCGGTCGGGGTTCAGCGCGCGTCGCGCAGCCTCGGGTCGAGCGCCAGGTAGGCGATGTCCACCGCGGCGCTGGCGGCGACCACGAACACCGAGGCGTAGATCACGGTGGCCAGGATCATCGGCAGGTCGAACTGCGTCATCGCGTCGTAGGTGAGGCGCCCCACGCCGTGCAGGTCGAACACCAGCTCGGTCAGCACCGTGCCGCCGCCGACCAGCGCGCCGAAGTCCAGGCCGAACAGCGCGACCGCGGTGGCCAGCGAGCAGCGCAGCACGTGGCGGAGCACGACCTGGCGCTCGGGGATGCCCTTGGCGCGCGCGGTGCGGACGTGGTCGGCGCCCCAGGCCTCCACGAGGCTGGCGCGCAGCACGCGGCCGTACAGCCCGGCGTAGGAAGCGGCCAGCGTGACGCAGGGCAGCGCCAGGGTGGCGACCCAGGCGGCCAGGCCGTGCGGCGGCAGGCCGGCGGGCGGCACCCAGGCGAACAGCGTGCGGTGCAGCGGGCCCTGCGCCACCAGCATCGTGACCTCGCCGAGCCAGAACACCGGCACCGAGAGCGCCAGCAGGCCGAGCCCGCCGAGCACGCGGTCGGCGACCCCGCCCGGCCGTGCCGCCGAGGGCAGGGCGATGGCGAGCGCGCCGGCGATCCAGAGCACCGCCGCGCCGCCCACCAGCGCCAGCGTCACCGGGGCGGCGGCGAGCAGGGTGGGGATCACGAGCTGGCCTCGGTTGACGAAGGAGGCGAGGTCGCGCTCGACGAACAGGTGGCGCATCATCAGGCCGTATTGCACGGCCAGCGGGCGGTCGAGCGCGAAGCCGTGCCGCACCGCCGCCAGCGTCTCCGGCGAGGCGCCGCGGCCGGCCAGGCGCGCGGCGGGGTCGGCGCCGGGAGTCGCGAAGAAGATCAGGAACACCACCACGCTGAGCGCCAGGGTGACGGCGACGGCCTGCAACAGACGGCGCAGCAGGGCGGCGGTCACGGCGTGGCGCCGAGGAAGCAAGCAAGGTTGAGGCTCTGCCTCAAACTCCGCCAAAGGCTCGCCTTTGGAATCCAACACTTAAGTAAAGCCGGTCCAGGGGCGGCTCGCCCCTGGCGGGTCTGGGCAGAGCCCAGCCTTGCTTGCTGGACCCTCATGGCGCAGCTCGCCGCGGGTCGATCCGGGCCTGCATCCCCTCGGCCAGCAGGTTGAGCGCCAGCACGGTGACGCCGATCGCGAGCCCCGGCAGGATCGCCACCAGCGGGCGCAGGAACAGCAGGTCGAGCCCCTCGTGGATCAGGCTGCCCCAGCTCGCGGAGGGCGGCTGCACGCCGATGCCGAGGAACGACAGCGCGGACTCGGTCAGCAGGCTGATCGCCAGCACCAGCGGCGCGAAGGCGAGCAGGGTCGGCACCACGCCGGGCAGCACCTCGCGCGCCAGGATGCGCGCCGGCGTGGCGCCGCCGACGCGAGCCGCGGTGACGAACTCGGCGCGGGCCAGGGCGAGGACCTGGGCGCGCACCGGGCGGGCGACGTAGGGGATGTAGGCCACCGCAATGATCAACGTCGGCAGCAGCAGGCTGTCGGGTGCGATGTGCAGCGGCCCGAGGCGCAGGCCGCCTTGCAGCGACACCACGGCGAGCGAGATCGCCAGCAGGAACACCGGGAACGCCCACAGCAGGTCCAGGGCGCGGGCCAGCAGCGCGTCCACCCAGCCGCCCGCGAAGCCGGCGAGCAGGCCGAGCAGCGTCGCCGCCGCCATGCACAGCAGCGTGGCGCCGCCCGCCACCAGCAGCGAGGCCCTGCCGCCATAGAGCAGCCGCGCCGCCACGTCGCGGCCCTGGGCGTCGGCGCCGAGCAGGTAGGCGCCGCGCCAGCCCGGCCCGGCCGGCACCACGCCGAGGCCGAGCCCGCCCTCCTGCACCGCCAGCAGCGCCGGCGACCCGGGGCCGGCGACCTGGCCGACAGGGGTGGACCGGAACGGGTCGGTGCCGGACACCAGCCCGGCGTACCAGGGTGCAGCCAGGCTGGTGGCCACAATCAGAACGAGCAGAAAGGTGGCTGTCCGCATCTCAAAAAGCTTCCCACCCGTTAACGAATCGGTTAATCTCTCGTTCACACCAGGAATGCGCTGGCCGGAACGCCGGCAGGATCCCTCGGCATCGCGGCCCGCGATGCCGCCGCGAGGACCCGCCCCATGGCACCGCCGCGCTCTGGCTGATCCGGCCTCCGCCGTCCCGAGCTCCGTGCCGCACCCGTCGGCGCGATCCCGCTGCCAGCACCGATCCCCTTCCACGACGTCCCTGTCGTGGGACAGCCGATCCACGCCCTGTTTGAACAGGTTAACGCATGTCGAGCCAGCCCGCGGCCCCCGTCGTCTCCGCCACCGACGCCCTCTGGATCGGCATGGAGCCGCAGCTTGCCGGACACGACTACGCCACGGGCGCCGGCTGCGGCGCGAACGTGGTCGAGGCCTGGGCATGGGCGGACGGGGCGGGCGTCAGCGCGTCGCTGATCGACGACGGGTTCGACGTGGCGGACCCCTCGCTCGCCGGGCAGTTCGAGGGCGCGCTGTCGCGTTCCTTTGCGGGCGCGGTCGTGGGCAGCGGCGTCACCGCGATCACCGAGGCGGCGGGCGCGTCGCACGGCACCACCACCGCCGGCGACCTGGGCGGGGCGTTCGGGGCCAACGGCCCGGTCGGCGTGGCCCCGGGCGCCACCCTGGTGGGCATCCGCGAGTCGTTCGGGGCCGGCACCGATCTCGCGGCGCTGGCGCAGGGGCTGACCTACGCGGCCGGGGTCTCGGACGTGGTGAACGCCTCGTGGAGCGTGGCGGCGGGAGCGGCGGATTTTGCGGGCAGCCCGGTGCTCGCCGGCTGGTCCGCGGCGGTGGCCGGCGCGGTGGCGAACGGGCGCGGCGGGCTCGGCACCGCGATCGTGTTCGCCGGCGGCAACGACCGCGCCAGCGGCGACGACCTCGGGCTGCACGCGATCGCCGGCGACCCGAGGGTGATCGCGGTGGCGGGGCTCGACGCGAGCGGCGCGGTCTCCGCGTTCTCCACGCGCGGCGCGGGGCTGCTGGTCGCCGCCACCGCCACCGACGGTCACCACGACGGCGCCAGGGGGCGGCGCGGTGCAGGTGTCGGGCACCTCCTACGCGGCGCCCGAGGTCAGCGGCGTCGTGGCGATGATGCTCCAGGCCAACCCGGGCCTGGGCTGGCGCGACGTGCAGGAGATCCTGGCGGACAGCGCCTACATGCCGCAGGCCGCCGCGGCAGGCGCGGTGCGCAACGCAGGCGCGGACTGGAACGGCGGCGGCCGGCACTTCTCCGACGACGTCGGCTTCGGCGCGGTGGACGCGCAGACCGCGGTGCAGATCGCGCGCGCCTGGACCACGACCTCCACGACGGCCGACATGGCGACGGCGTCCGCCACCGGCACCGGCGGCGCGATCGGCGCGGGCGTGACAGAGTCGGTGGCGACGGTCGCGGGCGCGTTACGGGTGCAGCACGTGCAGGTGACGCTGAACGCGGCGTCGCTGCCGGTGGCGGAGGCGCGGATCGTGCTGGTGTCGCCGGACGGCACGCGCTCGGTGCTGCTGGACCGCGCCGGGTTCGCCGCGGGCGCGGACCAGACCGGCGGGCGCACCGTCGCCGGCCTGACGCTCGACAGCAACGCGTTCCGGGGCGAGGCGGCGCAGGGCGCCTGGCACCTGGAGGTGCAGGACGCGGCCGGCCACGACGCGGGCACGCTCGGCGGGTGGTCGCTGCACATCGACGGCGATGTCGGCGCGGCGCCGCTGGTGTACACGCCGGAGTTCGCGCAGCTCGCCCTCGCCGATGCGTCGCGCCGCGTGGTCGGCGCGGCGGGCGCCACCGCGCTGATCGCGGCGGGCGACATGACCGGCGCCACCGCGCTCGATCTCGACGGCGGCGACGGCACGCTCGACGGCGTCGCGGTGCACGTGCTCGGCGGGCTGACGAGCGCCAGCTTCACCGGTGTGCAGGCGCTGGTCTCCGTCGCCGCGGCGCAGGCCGGCGCGTGCACGATCACCGGCGGCGAGGGGCCGTGCACCATCCGCGGCGGCAACGGCGGCGACGTGCTGACCGCAGGCCGCGGCGCGAGCGTCGTCACCACCGGCGCCGGCGGGTCTCTGGTCGATCTGCAGCCGCACAGTGTCGGCGCGGACGCGGTGTCGCTGCACGGGCGGGACACGGTGATGGCGGGCGGCGGCACGGTGCATCTCGACGTCGCGGGTCCCGGCGCGCTGGTGTACGCGCAGTCCGCGACGCTCGACGTGGCGGATCGCTCCGCCGGCAGCACGGTGGTCGGCGGCGCGGGCGCGGCCACGGTGTACGGCGGCGCGGGCGACACCGTGTTCTTCACCGGGCAGGGATCGAGCTTCGTCGGCGGCAGCGGCACGGCCACGGTGATCGGTCACGGCGGCGACACGATCTGGGCGGCGGCCGGCGGCGGGCAGTACTACGCGGGCACCGCGAGCACCGTGAGCACGCAGTCGGGGTTCAGCCTGGTGATGGCGGGCGCGGGCACGCTGGCCACGCTCGGCGGCGACGGCGCCGACCTGGTGGTCCTCGGCGCGGGCAGCGACACGGTGGACGGCAGCGCCGGCTCCGGCGCGCACACGATCTTCGCGGGATCGGGCGACGACACGATCCTCGGCGGCGGCGGTGCCGACATCGTGTTCGCGGGCACCGGCAACGCCACGCTCGCCGGCGGCGCGGGAGCCGCGAACCTGTTCGTGTTCGTCGACGGCGCCGCGGGCGGGCACAGCGCGATCAGCGACTTCCGGGTGGGCGAGGACCACCTGATGCTGCAGGGCTACGGCGGCGGCGCCGCTGCGGACGCGGTGTCGCACGCGATCGTAACCGGGGACGCAACGATCCTGTCGCTTGCGGACGGCACGCAGGTGTCGCTGCTGCACGTCGCGGCGGCCTCGTCGCAGGTGTTCCTGTGATCGGGGTGCGGCGAGGGCGCGGACGGAATTGCTGATCCGCAGGCAGGCAAGGCTGGGCTCCCCCTCCGCTGCCCTTCCAACGACCCAAGCAGGTCGTCGGAACCTTTGGCAGCTACGCCCAGGCCCGCCAAAGGGCCGAGCCCTTTGGAAACCCTTCCCTTAAACAAGTGGATTCCAAAGGTCTGCCTTTGGCGGAGTTTGAGGCAGAGCCTCAACCTTGCTTGCCTTGCCGATCACGCAGCAGAGTCGCTGGCATGATACATGCGGGATTTGCTTGACGAAGTGCCGCGTCGCACTTGCTGATGAAGCGGGACGCCGCGTTACACGCGGCGTCGATTCGCAGGCGAGATGCCGTCGCGAACAACAGGGAGTTCTCACGACGCCATGGCCAAAGCAGACACATCCACACGTTCGCCGCGCGGCGCCAAGCCCGTGAGCCGCGCCTTTCTCGCCGCGATCGAGGAGATCCCCGAAGCGATGCAGGCTACCGTCGCCAAGGCGGCGCTGGCGATGATCCGCGACGAGATGAAGACGCGCAAGGAGCGGGCGAAGATCGTTGCGGCGCGCGCCAAAACGCGCGCGGCGACGGCGGCACGCTCCGCCCGCACGGCCGCGCCGGCGAAGGCCCCGGCGCGTGCCGCCGCCGCGAAGCCGGCCGCGTCGCGCGCCGCCAACGGCAAGGCGGCGGAAAGTCCGGCGGAGCGTCCGGCGGCGCGCGGCGCAAAGCCTGCCGCCCGCGGTGCCGCGAAGGAGACGGCCGCGCCCGCCGCTTCGCGTGCGCGCAAGACGGGCAAGGCCGCGACCGGCAAGGCCGCGGTCGCGAAGCCCGAGGCCGCGGCGCCGGACGTTGCGAAGCGTGCGGCCGCGAAGCCCGCGCGTGGCAGGTCGAAGGCGCCGGCGCCGAGCGAGGTGCAGGACGACATCGTGCACGAGGAGCCCGCGGCCATCGAGGCGCAGGCGCCGGAGGAGACCGAGATGCCGGCGCCACGCCGCGCGCGGCGTGCAAAGGCGGAGCCCGACGTCGCGTCCTGATCTCTGGGCCCCAGGCAAGCAAGGCTGGGCTCCGCCCAGACCCGCCAAAGGCCAAGGCCTCTGGACACCGATTTACTTAGGTATTGGTTTCCAAAGGCGAGCCTTTGGCGGAGTTTGAGGCAGAGCCTCAACCTTGCCTGCCTTTCTCAGATTTGCTAGCGAAGGCCGCCCTTATCGGCCAGTGGTAAACGCCAGCGTGGCGGGCGGCAGGCACAGCGTCATCGTGCACGCCTGCACGTCCACGCTGCCGAACACGGGCTGCGCATCCGACGCTGCGGGCAGTGCCGCGGTGATTTGCGCGGCGCCCTCGTAGACGTCCAGCGTCGCCGGCGTGAAACCCGGGTGCAGCGTTGCCGCGGCCGGGTAGCGGATCGCGGCGGCGTCCAGGCCGGCGACGTGCAGCGTGGTCGCGACCAGGTCGGCCGACGACGCGGGATTGGCGTTGACGTGGTAGCCGGGATCGACCCGCAGCGTGACCGCAAGCTCGCGCGCGCCGTTGTACTCGCGCAGCGTGGCGTCGGCGTGCACGTGCAGCGCGGTGTCCGGCATCGCGAACGCTGCGCCCGGGATCGCACCCGGACTCGCGAGGGTTGCTGTCTGCGGCACGTCTTCCCGCCGCGAGTTCGATTGCCGCAGCAGCGTGGCGCCCTGCACCATCGCGAGGATCGCCGCCGGCCAGGCGTCCGGGCGCGCCGCCACCGCGCCGCCGATCCACGACGCCGCCCGGAACGCCGCCGCGGCGTCGCCGGGTGCGTCGAGGCGCAGCAGCACCGCGATTGCGGCGGCGGTGCCGGACGGCTGCGCGTCGTCGGCGGTGTCGCGGGGCGGCAGGATCAGGTCGCGCGCCGCAGAGGCGAGCAGGCCACCGTCCGGCTGCGCGAAACGGTGCAGCATCGCGTCGGCCATGTGCGCGGCGCGGGCGTGCCACAGCGGATCGCCGGTGACATGCGACAGCGCCAGCAGGCCCTCGGCCAGCAGGGCGTGGTCGTCGAGCGTGCCGTCGCCTCGCGCGCGCCCGTCGATCAGCTCGTGGTGCAGCAGGCCGTCCCGCTCGTCCCACGCCGCGTCCCACAGGCACCGTGCGGCGAGCGAGGCCTGGGCCAGGAAGTCCGGCCGTCCCAGCGGCTCCGCGCTGGTCGCCAGCGCCGCGATCGCCAGGCCGTTCTCCGCCACCACGACCTGCGTGTTGCGCCGCGGCTGCGGCCGGGTGCGGCGCCTGGCAAGCAGCGCGTCGCGTTCCGGCGCCAGCGAGTCCAGCAGCGCCGCCGCGTTCGGCTGCCCGGTGCGGTGCAGCGTGTCGGCGATCGGCACGCGCAGCCGCAGCACGCCGCGCTCGGGCTGCCCGGGCGCGGCCGGCTGGTCGCTGCCGATCGCGTAGGCGTCGAGGAAGCGGGCGGCGGCGGGCGTGCCGAGCACGGCCGCGATCTCCTCGCGGCTCCACAGAGTGCTGGCACCCTCCGCGTCGCCGATGCGCGCGTCCTCGGAGTTGAGGAAGCCGGCGTCGGGCGTGGCCAGCTCGCGGATCATCCAGAGGCCGGTGACGATCGCCACTTCGCGGTACAGCGGCTCGCCCAGCAGCGATGCCGCGTCGGCGTAGACTGCGAGCAGCCCGGCATTGTCGCCGAGCATCTTCTCGTAGTGCGGGATCGACCAGTTCGCGTCGGTGCTGGTGCGGTGGAAGCCGCCGGCGAGCTGGTCGTCGATGCCGCCGAACGCCATGGCGTCGAGCGTGGCGCGCAGCCAGTGTTCCGTCGGTGCGTCCGGGTGCGCGCGCTGCGCCGCCAGCATCAGCGCGAGCACCGGAGCGTGCGGCGACTTGCCGCCCTCGCCGCCGAGGCCGCCATTGGCGGCGTCCAGGCGCGACAGATAGAGGTCGTGCGCGCGCGCCATCCACGCTTCGGGCGCCAGCGCCACCTGCCCGGACGCGGCCTGCCCCATCTGCGCGTCTCGCATCGCCAGCACGGTGCGGTCCGCCACGGCCACGGCGTGGTCGCGATGCTGCGCCCACAGGTCGCGCTCGGTTGCCAGCATCGTGTCGAAGCCGGACTGGCCGAGCGGGTCGTCGTGCGGCGGCAGGTAGCTGACGGCGGCGAACGGCCTGGCGTCGGGGGTGAGGAACACGTTGTTCGGCCAGCCGAACTGCCCGACGAGCACGTTGGCGGCGAGGCCGTACAGCGCGTCCAGCTCCGGGCGCTGCTCGCGGTCCACCGTGATGGCCACGAACGAGGCGTTGAGCAGCGCCGCGATCGCGGGGTCGGAGAAGCTCTCGCGCTGCATGGTGTGGCACCAGAAGCAGGCGCTGAAGCCGACCGAGAGGAAGATCGGCTTGCCCTCGCGCCGCGCCTTTTCCAGTGCCTCCGGGCCCCAGGGGTACCAGTCCACCGGGTCGTGGGCGTGCATCAGCAGATAGGGATCGTCGGACTGCGCGAGGCGGTTCTCCGCCGCCGCGGCGGGCAGGGCGGTCGCCAGGAGCGCCAGGACGGCGAGACGGCGCAGGCCGGGCCGCAGCGTCGCGGGACGCCGGGCGCAGTCGGCGTGCCGCGCGGACGTGCCCGTCTCTGCCGATACGTCCATGTCCAGCTCCGCTCCTGTGCCGGTAGTACCTCAGTTCGAAAGGCCAGGGCTCTGCCCTGGACCCGCCAGGGGCGAGCCGCCCCTGGACCAGCTTGACTTAGGTAATGGTTTCCAAAGGCGAGCCTTTGGCGGGGTTCCGCCTTCAAGCATGGGAGCAGAGCCCCTGGCCTTCCTTTCTGGATTTCAGGTTGGGACGTTACGCCCGCGCCGGGATCATTGACACTGTCCCCGCCGCCGCCGACCTAGCGAGGCATGAAGGCCGGTTCGATGCTGTCGCGCCGCCGGGCGCTGTTCTCCGGGCTCTGCCTGTGCTGCCTGCCGAGCCCCGGCCACGCGGCGGAGGCGGGCGAGACGCCGTTCGCCATGCAGGAGATCGCGCCCGGGCTGTTCTTCCAGAAGGGCCTGGTCGAGAACGCCACCGCCGCCAACGGGGACGCCATCGCCAACACCGGCTTCGTGGTGGGGCGCGACAGCGTCGCGGTGATCGACCCGGGCGGCGACCTCGCCTGCGGCCGGCGGCTGCGCGCCGCGGTGCGGGCGGCGACGTCGCTGCCGATCCGCACCGTCGTGCTCACCCACGTCCACCCCGATCATCATTTCGGCGCCGGCGCGTTCCTGGCCGACGCGCCGGTGTTCGTGGGCCACGCGCGGCTGCCGCAGGCGCTGGCGTCGCGCGGGTCGTACTACCAGGCGGCGCTGGACGGCATCGTCGGCGCGGGGCAGGCGGGGCCGGTGGTGGTGCCGACGCTGCTGGTGGCGGATCAGGCGAAGATCGACCTCGGCGGGCGGGTGCTGTCGCTGCACGCGCACGCCCCGGCGCACACCGACAACGACCTCAGCGTGCTCGACGAGCAGACCGGCACGCTGATGTCGGCGGACCTGGTGTTCGCGGACCGGGTGCCCTCGCTGGACGGCGACCTGCGCGGCTGGCTGCGCGAGCTGGCGGTGCTCAAGGCGATGGGCGCGGCACGGGTGGTGCCGGGGCACGGTCCGCTGCGCCTGTCGTGGGAGGAAGCGTCGCGCCCGATCGAGGGGTATCTGACCGCGCTGCTCACCCAGACGCGGGCGGCGATCCGCGACGGGGTGCCGATCGAGCAGGCGGTGGCCAGCGTGGCCGCGGGCGAGCGCGGGCGATGGGCGTTGTTCGACGACACCAACGGGCGCAACGTCACCGAGGCGTACAAGGAACTCGAATGGGAGTGACGGTGCCGCTCCGTCGAGCGACGGGCCGGTCCGCTGGAACGTGGCACTGCTCGCGCGAGGCAGGCCCGAGGGGAGCCGAACCATGAGACGATCCGCCCTGCTGGCCCTGCTGCCGGCGCTGCTGCTGGCCTCGGCGCTGCCCACCGCGGCGCGGGCCGAGGACGAGGCGGAGCGCGACAGCCGCTGGAGCGACCTCAGCCACGCGATCTTCGGCGACCGCACCGTGGAGGACGGCGCCGGGCTGGTGACGCTGCAGGCGCCGCCGCGGGCGCTGGACGCGGCGCTGGTGCCGGTGTCGATCCGGCTCTCTGGCACCAGGCCGGTCAAGGCGGTCTACCTGGTGATCGACGACAACCCCTCGCCGCTGGCCGCGACCTTCACCTTCGGGCCGCTCGCCGACCCGAGCGAGATCAGGCTGCGCGTGCGGGTGAACCAATACACGCGCGTGCAGGCCGTCGCGGAGACCACCGACGGCAGGCTCTACATGACGCAGGATTTCATCAAGGCGGCCGGCGGCTGCTCGGCGCCCGCCGGCTCCAACGACGAGGAGGCGCTGCGTGCGCTGGGGCAGATGAAGCTGCGCCTGCTCAGCGACTTCGCGCCGGGCAGGCCGGTCACGGCGCAACTGCTGATCCGCCACCCGAACTTCAACGGCATGCAGATGGACCAGGTGACGCGGCTGATGACGCCGGCGCGGTTCCTCGACAGGACCGACATCACCTACAACGGCGCGCAGGTGATGCAGGTCTCGTCCGACATCTCGCTCAGCACCGACCCCGCGATCACCTTCAGCTTCGTGCCGCCGGGGCCGGGCAAGCTCGACGTGGTCGCGCACGACAGCAAGGGCAGCACCTTCGAGCACGGCTTCGACGTTCCCGCCCAGGGGACCTGAGCGCGGTCGTGCGTCCGCGATACCGCCTGGCGTCGGCGCTGCTGGCGGGCTGGGTCGCGGCGGCGGCGCCTGCGCCTGAGCCGCCCGGGCTGTGGGGCGGCGAGGAGCGTGGCGCGGTGCCGGCGACACTGGCGGGCGGGCGGGCGGTGGACACCGCGGCGCTGGCGGCGCTGCTGGCCCAGGGAGGCGTGGTGGCGGTCGATGTCAGCGTGGCGCAGCGTCGGCCGGAGGGACTGCCGCCGGGCGCGGTGTGGCTGCCGCTGGCGCACCGCGACGTCGCCGGCAGCGTCTGGCTCCCGGAGGCGGGGCAGTCCGCGCTGCCGCCGGCGACCGAGGCGTGGGTGCGGCAGCGGCTCGAGGCGCTGACCGGCGGCGACCCGGCGCGGCCGGTGGTGTTTTACTGCCACCCGGAGTGCTGGCGCTCCTGGAACGCGGCGAAGCGGGCGGTCGGCTGGGGGTACCGCGCGGTGATGTGGTACCCGCAGGGAGTCGAGGGCTGGGGCGAGGCAGGGCATACGCTGGCGCCGGCGCGGGCGGAGACGGCGCCGTGACCTGCAAGGCAAGCAAGGCTGGGCTCTGCCCAGACCCGCCAGGGGCGAGCCGCCCCTGGACCGGCTTTACTTAGGAAAGCCAGTCCAGGGGGGCTCCCCCTGGCGGAGTTTGAGGCAGAGCCTTAACCTTGCTTGCCTGTGCGCAGCGATCAGGAGAAGTTGCCGGCGTTCAGGTTCGTGTAGTTCTGGAACACGATCTTGGTCTGGTCGGACAGGGTCACGGTGGTCGATCCGCCGGACACCGTCGCCGAGCGCAGCACATCCGCCGCGGCGTCGGCCTTGTAGCCGGAGATCGCCAGCTTGTCGGACGACTTGAAGTCGCTGATGACGTCGGTGGCGCCGGCCGTGACCGAGGCCACGAAGTCGAACATGTTGGCCGTGCCCGCGCCGCCGGTGAGCGAGGTGGCGCCGGAGCCCACCACGAACACGTCGCTGCCGGTGCCGCCCAGGATCGTGCTGGCCGCGCTGCCGCCGAAGAACACGTTGTTGCCCGAGGCCATGCTGGCGTCGACCTTCGCGCCGCTGCCCACGCCGACCAGGTTCGCGCCGCTGCCGCTCAGCGCCATCGTGCCGCCGTCGGCGCCGAACAGGGTCACCGCGACCGACCCGCCGGCCACGGTGGAGGAGCCCGCGCCGCCGATGAAGGTCAGCGCGCCGTGCCCGGTGGGCCCGAACACCATGTCGTTGCCGGTGCCGGCGAACACCGTGGCGGACGCCTGGTTGACGTTGACGGTGTTCACGCCGTCCGAGCCGATCACCGCCGCCGAGCCCGCCAGGGTGTAGGTGGACTGCGTGCCGCCGAAGATCGTGCCGCCGCCGGCACCGAGGCTGACCTGCTCGTAGGCCCCGGTGGCGGCGACCATCAGCGAGCCGGTGCTGCCGGCCACCGTGGCGTGGCTGCCCTCCAGGAACACCAGCCCGGCGCCGGAGCCGGCGTTGATCTGGTCGCCGCTCTCGGACAGCACGACGCTGGTGCCGCTGCCCAGGTTGACGACGTTGGCGCCGGCGCCCGCATCCACCGTGTCGTTGCCGACGCCGGCGTTGATGGTGTCGCTGCCGTCGCCGGTGGCCACGAAGTAGCTGCCCGCGCCGGCAGCACCTGTGGTCACGCCGTTGAAGGTGTTGGCGCCGCCGCCGGCGACGAACAAGCCGTTCGCCGTGCCGGCGTTGAGCGTCACGCCCTGGGTGCCGGAGAGCACGCCGTTGAAGCCGTTGTTCGCGCCGGTGACCGTGGTGGCGGTGGCGGCCACGTCGGTGAGGAAGACGTAGCCGTCGGGCATCTGGACGGCGGGCTGGGCGGTCTGCACCACGGCCTCGCCCAGCTTGGCGCCCGGGAGCGCGGGGGCGACGGCGCCCGGAGCGGCGTCGTAGGCGGCGAGCGTGCCGCCGGCAGCGGCGTTGTTGATGATGGCCGCGAACTGCTGCGCGACCGTGAAGTTGGTCACGCCGTTCAGCTGCACGGTCAGGATGTGGTTGTTGGCGCCGGTGACGGTGACAGAGGCCATGGTCTTGATCCTTGGTGAGGTGGCCGCGGCCACCGGTGCGTCGTTAATGAGATTTTTAACGGAAATCGTTAACGAACGCAACCTCTGATTGTCTCTTGCGGGTAGAATTCACACGTCTGTGATAAATTATCCAATTTTTGAGGCATGAAGGGACGTTTGGCCTGTGTCTCTGACGAAAACCGTTACCAAGGGGTTAATCGTCACCGCGCGGCCAAACGGCCCCGCCCCGGTCAGCCGTCAACGATTGGTATGGTCCTAGGCAAGATGCTGACGCAGTTGTTTCAGCACGGGTCTGCCCGAAAGCTCGCGCACTCAGTCTGGAGTAGATAAAATTAAATAATACTGAAAATTTAATTGCAGGCTTCGTGAAGAAAGCAAGGTTGAGGCTCTGCCTCAAACTCCGCCAAAGGCAGGCCTTTGGAATCCACTACTTAAGTAAATCGGTGTCCAGAGGCCTTGGCCTTTGGCGGGTCTGGGCAGAGCCCAGTCTTGCTTACCTACTCTCTGTGGTCGAGCCCGATATCCAGCACCGCCGCGCTGTGCGTCAGCCAGCCGACCGAGATCAGGTCCACCCCGCTCGACGCGACCAGCGGCGCGCTCTGCGGCGTGATCCGGCCCGATGCCTCGGTGATCGCGCGCCCCGCGACCATGGCGACGGCCTGGCGCAGGGTGGCGACGTCCATGTTGTCGAGCAGCACGGCGTCGACGCCGACCGAGAGGGCCTCGTCGAGCTGGGCGAGGGTATCGACCTCCAGCTCGATCTTGACGAGGTGGCCGACATGCGCCCGCGCGCGCTCCAGGGCGGTGCGGACGCTGCCGGCGATGGCGACGTGGTTGTCCTTGATGAGCACGGCGTCGTCGAGGCCGAAGCGATGGTTGCTGCCACCACCCGCGCGCACCGCGTACTTCTCCACCGCGCGCAGGCCGGGCATCGTCTTGCGGGTGCAGGTGACGCGGGCGCGGGTGCCGGCGAGCGCGTCGGCGATCGAGGCGGTCGCGGTGGCGATGCCGCTCAGATGTCCAAGGAAGTTCAGTGCGACGCGCTCCGCCGTGAGCACGCCATGCGCCGGGCCGCGCACGGTGGCGATGGTGTCGCCGGGCTGCAGGCGTCCGCCATCGGGGATGTGGATCTCGACGGCGATCTCCGGCGCCACCAGGCGGAAAGCGAGCACGGCGAGGTCGAGGCCGGCGACGACACCGGGCTGGCGGGCGGCGAGCACGGTGGTGGTGCGCAGGTCGCGCGGCACGATGGCATCGGTGGTCAGGTCGCCGGCCCGGCCGAGGTCCTCCAGCAGCGCGGCGCGCACCAGCGGCTCCAGCATCACCATGGGCAGCGGGCAGAGCGGCACGGCTCAGGCCCTCCTGGCGAGCATCGGCTGCGCCACGGCGGCCTCGTCGCGCAGGTCGCGGGCCGCGGCCACGGCCTCGTCCAGGGTCAGCAACGGCAGGGGCATGGCCGCTGTTCCGACCTGCGTGCCCGCCGCGACCTGCGCCCCCGCTGCGACCTGTGCCGCGTCGGTGCGCCAGTGGCTGCCGACGCGCTCTGCGCGGCGCAGGGCGGCCACGGCGATCAGCAGGGCAACGCGCGCCGGGTCGGAGCCGGCGTCCTCGGTCTCCACGCGGGGCAGCAGCCCGAGCACGGCTTCGCGCAGGCCGTCCTCGTCGCGCAGCACGCCCAGGCCGCGCGACACCAGCGCACGCACCCCGGCCGCGTCGGCGGGTGCCAGGATGTCCGGCCGCGACGTGCCGTGCCGTGCCAGGTCGGGGGCGGAGCCGGCGGCCGCGGGCAGGCCGGCGGACGGACGCCGGGCCGGCACGAACCGGGCGAGCGTCGGCAGCGACAGGTCGGCGGCGGCGAGCGGCAGGTCCGGCGCGGGTGCGGCGCGCGGCGCGGTGGCCGCGAGGTCGTCGGCGACGAAGCGGGCGCACACGGCGGCCTCCAGCAGCGAGTTGCTGGCCAGTCGGTTGGCGCCGTGCTGGCCGGTGCTCGCCACCTCGCCGCAGGCCCATAGGCCGGGCACGCTGGTGCGCCCGGCCGCGTCCACGGCGACGCCGCCCATGTGGTAGTGCGCAGCGGGGCGCACCGGGATCGGCTGCGTCGCGGGGTCGAGGCCCGCGGTGCGGCAGAAGGCGTGGATCGCCGGGAAGTGCGCGGCGAAATCCGCGATGCCCCGCGCGTCGAGGCGCACGCTGCCCCCAGCGGCCAGCACGCGCCACACTTCGCGCGACACCACGTCGCGCGGTTCCAGGTCGCCTCGGGCGAAGCCGGCCATCACGGGGGCGCCGTCGCCGTCGATCAGGGTCGCGCCCTCGCCGCGCACCGCCTCGCTGACCAGCGGCATCGGGTCGCGGCCGACGTCGAGCGCGGTGGGGTGGAACTGCACGAACTCCATGCCGCGCAGGGCGGCGCCTGCCAGCGCGGCCATGGCGATGCCGGCGCCGTGCGCGCCGCTCGGGTTGGTGGTGTGGCGGAACAGCCCGCCGACGCCGCCGGTGGCCAGCACCACGCGGGAGGCACGCAGCACCACATCCTCGCCGCGCCGCTGCGCCAGCACGCCGCACACCCGGCCGGCATCCAGCAGCAGGCGCCGCGCGGACAGGCCCTCCAGCACGGTGATCGACGGCGTGGCCTGCACTGCGGCGACCAGGGCGCGGACGATCTCGCGGCCGGCGCCGTCGCCGGTGGCGTGCACGATGCGGCGGCGCGAGTGCGCGGCCTCCAGGCCCACGCGCAGCGCGCCGTCCACGTCGCGGTCGAAGCGGGTGCCGTGGCGCGCCAGCGTCTCGATCGCGGCGGGCCCGGCCTCGACGATGCGGCGCACCGCGTCCGGGTCGCACAGCCCGGCGCCGGCGGCGAGCGTGTCGGCGATGTGCAGCTCGGTGCTGTCGTCGGGGCCGACGGCGGCGGCGACGCCGCCCTGCGCCCAGGCGCTCGACGACAGGGTGCCCAGCGCGCCCGCGGTCAGGATCGTCACCGGCCGCGGCGCCAGGTGCAGCGCCGTCAGCAGGCCGGCGAGGCCGGCGCCCACGATCAGCACGTCGTCCTGCGACAGACGAATCTTGGTCATCTCAACTTGCTCCGAGGAGGCATGACGGGGGCACGCGCCGACGGCCCCTAGGCCTGCCAGCAAGCAAGGCTGGGCTCTGCCCAGACCCGCCAGGGGCGAGCCGCCCCTGGACCGGCCTTACTTAAGAAATGGATTCCAAAGGCCTGCCTTTGGCGGAGTTTGAGGCAGAGCCTCAACCTTGCTGGCTTCACCGCCCGCTCCCAGGCGCCGTCGGCATCAGATCGCGAGCATCCGCTCGACGGCGAGGCGGGCGCGTCCGGCCAGCGCCGGCTCGATCACCACCTCCGTGGACATCGTCTCCAGCGAGCGGCGGATGCCGGCCAGCGTGATGCGCTTCATGTGCGGGCACAAGTTGCAGGGCCGGATGAAGTCCACCTCGGGGTGGCGCACGGCGAGGTTGTCGCTCATCGAGCACTCGGTCACGAGCACGATCTGCCTGGGCGCGCGGCTCTGCACGTACTCCTCCATCATCGCGGTGGAGCCGGAGAAGTCCGCCTCCGCGACCACGGCCGGCGGGCACTCCGGGTGCGCCAGCACGGTGACGCCGGGGTGGGCGAGACGGAGCTCGCGGATCTGGGCGGGGGTGAAGCGCTCATGCACCTCGCAGTGCCCGGCCCAGGTGATGATCTCCACGCCGGTCTCTCGGGCGATGTTTTGCGCCAGGTACTCGTCGGGGATCATGATGACGCGCGGTGCGCCGAGCGACTCCACCACGCGGCGCGCGTTGCCGGAAGTGCAGCAGATGTCGCTCTCCGCCTTCACCGCGGCCGAGGTGTTGACGTAGGTCACGACCGGCACGCCGGGGTGGGCGAGGCGCAGCGCGCGCACGTCGGCGGCGGTGATCGACTCCGCCAGCGAGCAGCCGGCCCGGGCGTCGGGGATCAGCACCGTGCGCCCTGGGTTCAGCAGCTTGGCGGTCTCCGCCATGAAGTGCACGCCGGCCAGCACGATCACGTCGGCGTCCACGTCAATGGCGCGCCGCGCCAGGGCGAGGCTGTCGCCCACGATGTCGGCGACGCAGTGGAAGATCTCAGGGGTCTGGTAGTTGTGCGCCAGGATCACGGCGCGGCGCTCGCGCTTGAGGCGCAGGATCGCCTCGATGTCGCCGGCGAAGAACGGCCACTCCATTGGCGGCACCACGCGGCGCACGCGGTCGTAGAGCGGGGCAGTGCGTTCGAGAAGGCCGGTGTCGGACATCGTGCACCTATGAACTCAGTTTGAGCATAACGCGGGCCGCAGGTCGTATCCGCCGGGTCGTCGCCCTCACCGTATTATACTGGGCACGAGTATTACTGAGTCAAGTCCCGTGGTGAGGGGACGCGACGCCGGGCTAGGCACGCGAGCTCGCCACGGGACTCCTGTTGCCTCGACCTGGCCTTGAGCGAAGTTTGGAGGCAGGTCCGCTGGGCAAGGGGGCGATCTGCCCGGGGTGCCACAGGCGGTGCAGCCGGTACAGCAAGCAAGGTTGAGGCTCTGCCTCAAACTCCGCCAAAGGCTCGCCTTTGGAATCCAATACTTAAGGAAGGCATTCCAAAGACCCAGCCTTTGGCAGGCGGATGGAGAAGCCCAGCCTCGCCTGCCGTCCCGCCGTCACAGCGCACGGGCCAGCGGCAGCTTGGTGCCGGCGGCGGCGCGCTCCAGAAGCACCTCGCGTCGGAAGCGGAACAGCTTGGCCGGGCGGCCGCCGGTGCCGGTGGTCATGGCGCCGGTCTCCTCCACCAGCGCCTGCTGCGCGATCAGCCGGCGGAAGTTCGGCTTGTGCAGCAGGCGGCCGGCCAGCGCCTCCACCGCGCGCTGCAGTTGCAGCAGGGTGAACTCCGCGGGCATCAGCTCGAACACCACCGGGCGGTACTTGATCTTGGCCCGCAGCCGGGCGATCCCCGTGGCCAGGATGCGGCGGTGGTCGTGTACCATGCGCCGCCCCGGCAGCGGCGCCGCGGCGCCCGCCGGGCCGGCACCGTCGCCGGCCTCCTCGACCAGGCCGGCCTCGTGCAGCAGCTCGTAGCGCTGCAGCACCAGCTCCTCGTTCCAGGACCGGGCGCCGGCCGCGCCGAAGCTGATGGCGGCGCGGCGCTCGCGCTCGCGCCGGCGCTCGCCGCTCTCCTGCGCGGCCCAGGCATCCAGGCGCGGCAGCACCGCCGCGACGACGCGCTCGCCCGCCCCGTCGCGGCGGTCCTCCCACGGGAAATAGTCGTACCAGCCGCACCAGCCTGCGCCGGCAGGGACGACTCGTGCGCGGGCCGACCCCGGCTGCATGCTCGCTTCGTTACAGGCGGCCGTCCCGTCCGACGCTCCGTCGCCTGCGGCTGCAGAGCCGGGGCCGGGCACGTCCGGCAAGGTGCCCAGCTCGCGGGTCAGGCCGAGGTAGCTGACCGAGATCACCCGCTGCTCCTGCTCCGAGGGGCTGCGATCCCGGTCGGCAAAGGTGTAGAGCTGCTCGACGTAGCCGAGAGGATGGTGGGTCTGGCGCTCCACCCAGGAGCGCAGGCCGGACTGCAGCGAGCGGTGCTCCGAGGCGAACGGCCCCGCCGGCAGCGCCGTGCCGGCCAGGGTCAGCACGCGCGGCTGGTCGTCGGTGACGGCCACGATCACCGCGATCAGGTCGGCGGCCACGGCCATGCTGGGACGCGCGGTCACCGGGGCCGGTCGCGTCTCGCCGCGTCGCGCGCGGCGGCGGCAGGGACATGCCTCGTGCTGCACGGCCAGGTCGGCATCGGTGCGGTCGGTCATGCCACGGGCCATAGCGCGGCGACGCGGGATTGGGCAGTCCCCACGCGGACAGGAAAGCAAGGCCGGGCTCCACCCGGCAATGGGTCATTTCCAAACCGGCTCATGGCTGTCAGGAAGCAAGCAAGGCTGGGCTCTCCCTCCGCTGCCATTCCAACGATCCAGGCGGATCGTCGGAACCTTTGGCAGCTACGCCCAGACCCGCCAGGGGGAAGCCCCCCTGGACCGGCTTTACTTAAGGAGTGGATTCCAAAGGCTTGCCTTTGGCGGAGTTTGAGGCAGAGCCTCAACCTTGCTCGTCTCCTGCCTCGCCTTGCCTACGGAAATACTCGGCAAACTGACCCACTGCTCTCCGCCCGGATCCGCCAGAGGGCGCGCCCTTCGGAAACCGTTCCGTTGCGGGCACAGGCCGCCGCGTCGTGCCGCAGGCTTGAATTCGCGTGGGTCCGGACGCTCAGCCCCCGGCGGGTTCCCGCTTCCGGACGGTGGAGCAAAGCCCTGGCCTTGCCTGCCGGCTTTCAGCGACCCGCCGGTCGATCATCGCGGAGACCGCCTGCGAGATGCGCGGCACGAACCGGCGCTTGTAGTCGAACATCGGGCTGCGCTCGTCGGCGTGGACCAGCATCCCGGTCTCGACCTCGAACACCAGCAGTCGGCCGTCGGGCAGCACGGCGCAGTCCAGGCCGAAATAGTCCAGGCCGACCCGGGCCGGCATGGCGTGCAGCGCGGCGAGCGCCGGGGCGGGGACCTGGCCCGCGAGGTCGGCGAGAAAGGCGGCCTCCTCGGCGCGGCGGCTGGCGTGGCGGTCCATCGCGGCGTTGTAGTACCAGACGGCCCAGTGGTCGTGCACCGCGAGGTGGTAGGGCATCGGCCGGCCGTCCACGAAGATCACGCGGTACTTGCGATACAGGCCGTCGGGGCTGCGGTAGTCGTGGAACGGGGTGGCGTGGAACAGCGCCGCGTCGCTGCGGGCCAGCAGGCGGTCGAGCGCGGCGGCGTCGTCGACGCGCTCCAGGCCCAGGCCGGCGTGGGAGCGGGCGGGGCGCACGATCAGCGGCAGGGCGAGCCCGTGCGCCGCGCGCCAGGCGGGGCAGCCCAGCTCTGCCGGGCTGGCGGGCTGAGGCTGCGGCACCACCGCGCCCGGCAGGCCGGCGAGCAGGGCCGCGGCGCCGGTGCGCGACAGGGCGGCCACGGCGCTGGCGCGGTTGATCGCCGGGCGGCCGAGTGCGCGGATCAGGGCGTCGGCGGCGGCCAGCGCCGCGGCGTGGCGGTCGTCCTCCGCGATGGCGAGGAAGACGCAGTCGAACGGCGGGATGTGGCCGGCGGTGGCGCCGAGCGGGTCGGCGAGGATCGCTGCGGGGTCGCGCAGCCACAGCGTGTGCAGCTCGGTCTCGGCGTCGAGCAGCGGGCCGAGCGGCAGGTTGGCCTGGAAGTCGCCGGGCACGGCCAGGGCGAGCACGCGGCGGCGGGGCGTCGCGGTGGCGGGCCGGGTGGTGAGGGGGTTGATGCGCAGGGCCGCGTCGAGATGGGCGAGGGCGGCGTCGCGGTCGCCGAGCGCCTGGCACACCTCCCACAGCAGGAAGCGGGCGTTCTGGCGGGTCGCGGGGTCGGACAGGGCCTGCCCCAGCCAGCCGTGCGCCGCCGCCCACTCTCCGCGGGCGGCGCAATCCAGGGAGCGCGACAGCGGGGCGGGGGGCGGGTCGGCAGCCGGCACCCTGGCCAGCGGAACCGGGGCCAGAGGGGCGGGGACGGCGGTGTTCATGGGGTGGTCCGGACCTGCGGTGCCGGGCCATCCTGCGCCAGAGGGATTGCGGGTTGGTGAACGCCGCCCGCCCCGCGCTTGCCGCTGCGGGTGGGGCACCGTATCTGTGCGGCCATGCGCCTCCGTGTCCTGGCCACCCTCCTGCTGCCCGTCCTGTGTCTCCTGCCGGTCGCGCCGCCGTCGCGGGCGCAGCCGGCCCGTGTGCCGGCGCGGCTGGATCGCCACGCGGCGGAGCGTGTGGCGGAGCACGGGCGCGCTCACGCGGCGAGCGGGCCGAAGTCGATGGGCAAGTTCGAGGACTGGCAGGCGGCGACGCACGACGAGGGCGGGCAAACCACCTGCTACGCGTTCGTGCGCGCCAGCTCGGGCGCCGGGTCCGCGCTGCCCGGGCGCGGCGACGTGGTGCTGACCGTGACCGACCGCCCCGGGACGGCGCGCGACGCGGTGGCGATCAGCATGGGCTACGCGCTGTCGCCCACGGCCACGATGACGATGCAGGTCGAGGCGGCCAGGGTCGCGTTCTACACCGACGGCAAGCGCAGCGCCTTTGCCCGCGACGGCCACGCGGCGATCGCGGCGATGGGTCATGGCGCGCGCGCGGTGGTCCACGCGCCAGGGCCGCGCGGCACCGAGATCACCGACACCTTCAGCCTGCGCGGCTTCACCGCCGCCTACGCCGCCGTGACCAGGTCGTGCCCGGCCCGGACCTGATGCCCGGCGCAGGCGTGATGCCCGACGTCGCGGCGCCCGGGCCGGTCCCGCCCGCCCTGCCCGTGCCGCGGCGTGCCGCGGCGTCCGAGGCGGAGTCCGGCGCGGGCGGGCTGAGCGGCGCCGAGCGGGACCGCATCCTGGCCAAGGCGGCGCTGTTCTCGCCGCCGAGCGGGGTTCTGGCCGACGGGCGGCGCGAGCTGGTCGGGCTGTCGCGCGAGGAGCTGGCGGCGGCGTTGGCCGAGGTCGGGGAAAAACCGTTCCGCGCCAAGCAGCTCTGGCACTGGATCTACCACCAGGGCGTCACCGACTTCGCGCGCATGAGCACGGTGGCGCGGCCGCTCCAGGAGAAGCTCGCCGAGCGGTTCGTGATCGGGCGGCCGGAGGCGGCCGTGGTGCAGACCAGCGAGGACGAGACCCGCAAGTGGCTGTTCCGGTTCAGGGACGGGCAGGAGGCGGAGACCGTCTACATCCCCGACCGGGCGGCCGATCGCGGCGCGGTGTGCCTGTCCTCGCAGGTGGGCTGCACGCTGTCGTGCCGGTTCTGCCACACCGGGACCCAGCGGCTGACGCGCAACCTTGGCCCTGCGGAGATCGTCGGCCAGTTCATGGCGGCGCGCGACAGCTACGCGGAGTGGCCGAGCCCGAAGGGGGATACGCCGCGCCTGCTGTCCACGATCGTGCTGATGGGCATGGGCGAGCCGCTGTACAACTACGCCAACGTCGCGCAGGCGATGCGCATCGTGATGGACGGCGAGGGCATCGGGCTGTCGCGCCGCCGGATCACGCTGTCGACGTCGGGGGTGGTGCCGATGATGGACCGCTGTGGCGAGGAGCTTGGCGTCAACCTGGCGGTGTCGCTGCACGCCGTCACCGACGAGCTGCGCGACGAGATCGTGCCGCTGAACCGCAAGTACCCGATCGCCGAGCTGCTCGCGGCGTGCCGTCGCTACCCCGCGGCGTCGAACGCGCGGCGGATCACCTTCGAGTACGTGATGCTGCGGGGCGTGAACGACAGCGAGGCGGAGGCGCGCGAGCTGGTGCGGCTGATCGCGGGCATCCCGGCCAAGGTGAACCTGATCCCGTTCAACCCGTGGCCGAACAGCGCCTACGAGCCGAGCACGCGCGCGCAGCTCGACCGGTTCTCGCGCATCGTCATGGACGCGGGGTTCGCGAGCCCGGTGCGCACGCCGCGCGGGCAGGACATCCTGGCGGCGTGCGGGCAACTGCGCACCGAAAGCCGGCGGGCCTGAGCGGCAGCAAGCAAGGCCAGGGCTCTGCCCTGGACCCGCCAGGGGGAGCCCCCCTGGACCGGCATCCGGTTGGCGGCACGTCGGCGCGGTTGTGCCACTGACCTGAAGTAATGGTTTCCAAAGGGCTTGCCCTTTGGCGGGTTTGGGCGGAGCTGCCCAAAGGTTCCGACAGCCCTCTTGGGCTGTTGGAATGGGCAGCGGAGGGGGAGCCCAACCTTGCTTCCTCCCTGCGCTCAGTGGAACGCGACCGAGGACGCCGGGACGTAGCCGGCGCCGACGTTGCTGCGGACCAGCACCCATTTCACGCCGCCCGCCTCGGTCTCGCGGACCACGACGACGGCGGTGCTGTGCGAGAGGAAGCCCACGATGTGGCTGTCCGGCGCGGGGTCGGCGCGCACCGCGATGTCGTGGGACAGGACGGTGCCGAGGCGCTCGCCGTCGACCATGGCGGGGGCGTCCGGCTCGGTCAGGGGCGGGCGTGTGGGCTGCATGGTGGCGGTGATCGGGCTGGCGGCGTCGTCGGCGGGAACGCGGCCGGGCATGTGGTCGAACACCACGATCGCGAGCAGGGCGACGGCCAGCGCGGTGGCCGCGACCATGGCGATGCGCTCGCCGCGACGCTGCACCTGGGCGGAGAGCTGGGCGGTCTCGGCGTAGGTGGCGCGGTGCTGGAGCTGGGCGTTCTGCTGCAGCGCGCTGCGGGCCATCTGCTCGGAGGCGCGCTGGGCGTGGCGCACGAGGTCCAGCTCGCGCATCAGCTCGGCCTCGCTGGCGCTGCGCGACGCTGGCGCTGCGGGCGCCGCGGCCTGAGGCGGGCGGCGGATGCGGGTGGCGACGTCGGTGAGCGTCAGCCGGTGCTGGCCGAGGTGCTCGAGCAGTTTGCGGCGCGCGGTGTCGGCCTCGTTGGCCTGGCCGGAGCCGAGCATGGGCAGCAGCTTGCCGAAGCGGTCGAGGAAGGCAGGGTCGGCGAAAGGGTCCGGGTCTTGCAAGATGGCCATCGCCAGGGGTGTTCCATGAAGGCTGTTCCTGCCCTGGCCGATGCCAGGGCCTCGCCCGGGCCGGCGTGCCGGACCCTGGCCGGGCCGGCGCGCCCCGGGTGTTCTCTCCGTCCGGCCGCGTCGCGCGGCCTTGTCGGGGTTTGCCCGCCTTGATACCCCGTTCCGCCTCTCCCAGGAGTTAGCCCATGCCAGCCCCCACCGTGAAGCCAGCCCGTGCCGACGTGCCCTCGGATCACGCGGGGGCCGGGTCTGCCGGCGGCGAGCGCGGCAGGATCGGCAAGGTGGTTCTGGCCTATTCGGGCGGGCTCGACACCAGCGTGATCCTGCGCTGGCTGCAGACGACGTACGGGTGCGAGGTGGTCACCTTCACCGCCGATCTGGGGCAGGGCGAGGAGCTGGAGCCGGCGCGGCGCAAGGCCGAGATGATGGGTATACGCGAGATCTTCGTCGAGGATTTGCGCGAGACCTTCGTGCGCGACTTCGTGTTCCCGATGTTCCGCGCCAACGCCCTGTACGAGGGCCAGTACCTGCTGGGGACGTCGATCGCGCGGCCGCTGATCGCGCAGCGCCAGATCGAGATCGCCGAGATGGTCGGCGCCGACGCGGTGGCGCATGGCGCGACGGGCAAGGGCAACGACCAGGTGCGCTTCGAGGTCGCCTATTACGCGCTCAAGCCCGACGTGAAGGTCATCGCGCCCTGGCGGGAGTGGGACCTGACCAGCCGCACCAGGCTGCTGGAGTTCGCAGAGCACCACCAGATCCCGATCGCCAAGGACAAGCGCGGCGAGGCGCCGTTCAGCGTGGACGCGAACCTGCTGCACAGCTCGTCGGAGGGCAAGCTGCTGGAGGACCCGGCCGACGAGCCGGACGAGTCGGTCTACCAGCGCACGCTGAGCCCCGAGGAGGCGCCGGACCGCGCCACGGTGATCGAGGTCGGCTTCGAGCGCGGCGACGCGGTCTCGGTCGACGGCGCGGCGCTGTCGCCGGCGAGCCTGCTGGCGCGGCTCAACGAGCTGGGGCGGGCGAACGGCATCGGCCGGCTCGACCTGGTGGAGAACCGCTTCGTGGGAATGAAGTCGCGCGGCGTGTACGAGACGCCCGGGGGCACGATCCTGATGGCGGCGCACCGCGGCATCGAGTCGATCACGCTGGACCGCGAGGCGGCGCACCTCAAGGACGAGCTGATGCCGCGCTACGCGACGCTCGTCTACAACGGGTTCTGGTTCAGCCCGGAGCGGCGGATGCTGCAGGCGGCGATCGACGAGAGCCAGCGCTCCGTGACCGGCGCGGTGCGGCTGAAGCTCTACAAGGGCAACGCCACGGTGATCGGGCGCACCAGCCCGAACAGCCTGTACTCGATGAAGCACGTCACCTTCGAGGACGACCAGGGCGCCTACGACCAGGTGGACGCAGGCGGGTTCATCAAGCTGCAGGCGCTGCGGCTGCGCCTGGGGGCGATGGCGGGGCGGCGGGGCGGCACGCTCTAGCGGGGGCGGCAGGAAGACAGGGGCAGGAAGCGAGCAAGGTTGAGGCTCTGCCTCAAACTCCGCCAAAGGCTCGCCTTTGGAATCCAATACTTAAAAGAAGCCGGTCCAGGGGGGGCTTCCCCCCTGGCGGGTCTGGGCAGAGCCCAGCCTTTCTTACGCCGCCGCCATGGCCGGCGTGGGCGACAAGGCCGCGATCAGCTCCGCCTTCACGGCCTCGGCCCGCTCGTTCGCGATCTGGCAGGTGCCGGCCGCGCGGTGGCCGCCGCCGCCGTAGCCCAGGCAGACCGCGCCGACGTCGACGGGCGAGCCGCGGTCGAGGATCGACTTGCCGATCGCGAACACGGTGTTCTGCCGCCTCGCGCCCCACAGGACGTGCGCCGAGATGTCGCAGTCCGGGAACAGGGCGTACACCGCGAACCGGTTGCCGGCGTAGATCACCTCCTCGTCGCGCAGGTCGATGAGCGCAAGAGTGTTGTGCACCGTGGTGCAGCGGCGGAGCTGGGCGGCGAACAGGTCGCGGTGGGCGGCGTAGACGTCGACCCGCTCCTTCACGTCCGGCAGCGCCAGCACGTCCTCGATCGCATGGTCGCGGCACCGCTCGATCAGGTGCATCATCAGCTCGTAGTTCGAGATCCGGAAGTCGTGGAAGCGGCCGAGCCCGGTGCGGGAATCCATGAGGAAGTTGAGCAGCGCCCAGCCTTTCGGGTCGAGGATCTCCTCGCGGGTAAACTGCGCCGCGTCGGCCTGGTCGACCGCGGCCATCAGCTCCTCACTGACGCGCGGGAAGGCCTGTACGCCGCCATAGTAGTTGTACACCACGCGCGCCGCGGAGGGCGCGGCGGGATCGATGACGTGGTTGGCGTAGCTGCGCTCGCCGCGGCGCAGGATCTCGCTGTCGTGGTGGTCGAAGGAGAGATGCGCGCCCTCGACGTAGGGAAGGTTGGTCACAATGTCGCGGTCGGTGATCGGGACGATGCCGTCCTGCATGTCCTTGGGATGGACGAACTTGATGTCGTCGATCAGGTCCAGCTCGCGCAGCAACATGCCGCACACCAGGCCGTCGAAGTCGCTGCGGGTGACGAGGCGATACTTCTGGGTCGTCATGGCGGGCATCCCGGTCGGTTGCGTGCCGCCAGAATGCCGTCCAGACGCTAAGATAGGGTTACGGGACGGTCGGGTGCCTGCGGCACTCGTCTTCGCTTTCGGGGAATGGCCGCGATCGCAGCGTTCGAGCGTGCGGTCCCGCCACCTGTTCCCCGGTCGATGAGGGCGCCGTGCCTGAACCCAGGGTTTACTTCGCCGGGCCGGAAGAAGCTCATGTTGTCGCACATCCACCTCGGGGTGACGGATTTCCAGCGTGCCTTCGCCTTCTACGAGAGTCTGATGGAGCAGCTTGGCTTCGTGCTGAGATTCTGCGAGCCCGACAAGCCCTGGGCCGGGTGGATGAAGCCTGGTGCCGAGCAGCCGTTGCTGCTCATCGGCCATCCCATCGACGGTAAGGCGGCCAGCGCGGGCAACGGCCAGATAGTCGCACTGCTCGCCCGTCGCCGCGACGTCGTGAACCGTTGCCACGAAGCGGCCCTCGCGGCGGGCGGCACGGACGAGGGCGCCCCGGGGTTGCGACCCCACTACCATCCGGACTTCTACGGCGCCTACTTCCGCGACCCGGACGGCAACAAGCTCTGCGTCTGCTGCCACCACCCGGTCGTCGCGGCGCGGCAAGCCCGCATCCAGCCGGAGGGCGGCGCCCGACCCGGATCGCCGGCCCCGCACGACACGGGCGGCGCTCAGGGCGAGCCTTGATCCCGGTCCGAGGGCGGAGCCTGCCGCCTGTGGTGCGGCCGGACGCTCAGCGCTCGGGGTCGTCGGTGTCGGGCTCGACCTCGACGTCGCTGATCGCCTCGGCGTCGTCCTCCTCCTCGAGGTCGGCGGCATCGTCGAGCACGTCCTCCTCCGCCTCGTCCTCGGGCGCCTCCGCCTCCGCCTCGGCCTCCACGGGCACGACCTTCTTCGGGCGCTTGTCCTCGACGGGGTTGCCGCCCGAGCCACGACGGGCGCGCGGCTGCTCGATCGGCTGCTCGGTCTCGCACTTCGGGCAGATCGCCGGGACGCGGCCGAGGTCGTAGAACCGCGTCGCGCAGTTCACGCAAAGACGCTTGGTGCCGAGTTCGGGCTTGGCCATTGTGCAGCCTTCGTGACGGAGCGGCGGAGGGCGCGCCCCATGCCACCTGCGGCCGGGCAAGTCAAACGAGTGGCGGATAAAGCGGACCTCTCCTCCCGGGGAACGCAGGTCCAGGGGCGCTCCCTCCGGCGGCCCTCGCATCGATCCAGGCGGATCGTCGGAACCTTCGGCCACCTCCGTCCCTGGCGGAGCCTCTGGCCTTGCCGCCTCGCCTCCCGCATCAATGCCGCCGGAGCTATTTCCCAGGATGGATGGCACGCCCATGGACGCCCGACCGCTCCGCTCCTCCGCCCCCGAGGCGCCGCTGCATGGGCGCGTCGCCGTGCCGGGCGACAAGTCGATCAGCCACCGCGCGCTGATGTTCGCGGGCCTGGCGGTGGGCAGGACCCGGATCGAGGGGCTGCTGGAGGGCGAGGACGTGCTGCGCACCGCGCACGCGATGCGCGCGCTGGGCGCCGAGGTGATGCGCGAGACGGGCGGAGTCTGGCAGGTGTGGGGCCGCGGCATCGGCGGGCTGGTGGAGCCGTCCGACGTGCTGGACATGGGCAACTCGGGGACGGCGGCGCGGCTGCTGGCCGGCATCCTGGCAAGCCACCCGATCTTCTCCGTGATGACCGGCGACGCCAGCCTGCGCGGGCGGCCGATGCGCCGCGTGACCGAACCGCTGTCGCGGTGCGGCGCGCGCTTCTCTGGGCGCGAGGGCGGACGGTTGCCGCTGGCGATCGAGGGCACCGGCGAGGCGCTGCCGATCGAGTACCGCCTGCCGGTGGCCTCGGCGCAGGTGAAGTCGGCGCTGCTGCTGGCGGGGCTGAACGCGCGCGGGCGGACGCGGATCGAGGAGCCGGTGGCCACGCGCGACCACACCGAGGCGATGCTGCGCCACTTCGGGGCCACGGTGCGCTCCGAGACCGTCGGCGCAGGCCGGGTGATCGAGCTGGACGGGCAGCCGGAGCTGATCGCGGCCGACGTGGCGGTGCCGGGCGACCCGTCCTCCGCGGCGTTCCCGGTGGTCGCCGCGCTGCTGGTGCCGGGCTCGCGGCTGCTGGTCGAGGGCGTGGGGCTGAACCCGCTGCGCACCGGGCTTTTCCAGGTCCTGCGCGAGATGGGCGCCGACCTCGCGGTGAGCGGGGAGCGGGTCGCCGGCGGCGAGCCGGTGGGCGACCTTGCGGTGTCGCACTCCGCGCTGCGCGGGGTGGACGTCGCGCCGGAGCGGGTGCCGTCGATGGTGGACGAGTTCCCGGTGCTGGCGGTGGCGGCGTCCTGTGCGGCGGGAGTGACGCGGATGCGCGGCCTCGGCGAGCTGCGGGTCAAGGAGAGCGACCGGCTCGCGGCGACGGCGGCGCTGCTGGCGTGCAACGGCGTGCGGGCGAAGGTCGAGGGCGACGACCTGCTGGTGCATGGCTGCGGTGGCGCGCCTCCGGGCGGCGGGCTGGTGCGCACGCACATGGACCACCGTCTGGCGATGAGCGCGCTGGTGCTGGGCATGGCCTCGCGCGACGCGGTGCGGGTGGACGACGCGGCGTTCATCGACACGAGCTTCCCCGGGTTCGTGGCGCTGATGAACGCGCTCGGCGCCGCGATCGCGGCCGAGGCGGACGTGGGGGAGCGGGGCGCGGCCGGGCGGGACGCTGGAGGATGGGACGCGGAGGAGCGGGGGTGAGCGGGACGGCGGACGCCGGGGCACGGGGCGCAGGGATGGCCGGGGCGCGGGTGGTGGCGATCGACGGGCCGGCGGCGGCGGGCAAGGGGACGCTGGCGCGCAGGCTCGCGCAGGCGCTGGAAGTGTCGTACCTGGACACCGGATTGCTGTATCGCGCGGTGGGACGGCGGGTGCTGCTGGCGGCGGACGACCCCGGCGACACGGCGGCGGCGGCGCGGGCGGCGGCGGCGCTGCGGCCGGAGGATCTGGCGCGTGCGGATCTGCGCGGCCCCGAGGCGGACCGGGCGGCGAGCCAGGTGGCGGCGGTGCCGGCGGTGCGCGCGGCGCTACTGGCGTTCCAGCGCGCCTTCGGGGCGGAGCGCGGCGCGGTGCTCGACGGGCGCGACATCGGCACCGTGGTGTTCCCCGAGGCGGCGGTGAAGCTGTTCGTCACGGCGAGCCCCGAGGCGCGGGCGCGGCGGCGCTGGCTGGAGGCGCAGGCGCGGGGCGAGGCCGTGCCGCTGGAAACGGTGGCGGCGGAGATGGCGGCGCGGGACGCGCGCGATGCCGAGCGCGCGGTGGCGCCGTTGCGGCCGGCCGAGGGGGCGGTGGTGCTGGACACCACGGAGATGGACGCCGACGCGGTGTTCGCGCGGGCGCTGGGGACGGTGCGGGCGGCGGGGTGGTGAGGGCGGGCCGGAGCGGGGCCGGGACCCGATCATCGAGGAGGCGGCGAACGGCAGGTAACCGTCGCGGGCATCGGCGGCGGGCGGAGCGCAGGGCACGCATCGGGGCTGACCACCCGGGGCTCGCATCAGGACTGGGGTTCGGTAGCGGTGGACCCGAAAGTTCGATTCAGACGACCGCGATGTAGCCTAGCGCCATTCCGACCCAACTATGCCCCAGGCTGCGTTTCATAAGTTTCCCGTAAGCGCCCGTCCGTTCGGGCGGCGTCCTTCGCGCGGTCATACGCGAGCCGGGCTTCCTCAAGCTCACCGCCATGAACGAGCGCCCAACCGCATAGCTGCTCGAAGGGTTGCCGCAACGAGCCTCCAAGCGGAGTGATCGCGTATTCGACCCCGAGCGGTTGGGTTGGTAGCACGGTACGCGTGACCAGGCCATTTCGCTCCAGTCGCTTGAGCGCATCTGCAAGGGCCTTGTGGGTAATGGGGTCGAGCCGGCGCTTGATCTGGTTGAAGCGCGACGGCTTGGGGCAGAGCACCGTCAGGATCAGGACCGTCCACTTGTCGGCGATCTTGTCCAGCACAGGGCGTGCGCGCGCCAAGTCGGCCAGAGCTCGGGCGACCGCGCCGTCGCTGCCGGTATCGTCGGTGATATCTACGCTATTCATGGTGCGTTCTTGATAGCAGATTTAGCTCGTATATCTAGAGGTTTCCGACAGTGGAGATCCGAATGACAAAGATGACGGACAAAGTGGTGCTGGTGGTGGGCGGTGCGAGCGGCATCGGCACGGCCATCGCAAACCGCCTGGCAGCCGAGGGCGCCTTGATGTTCCTGACCGGGCGGCGACAGGCTGACATCAAATCCGCAGCTGCCAGGATCGGGCACGGCGCCAAAGCCATCGTGGCGGACGCGAGCGATCCTGCTGACATTGAACGCGCCGTCGCAACTGTCGTCGCAGAACAGGGGCGGATCGACGCCCTGGTGTTCAACGCAGCCATGGCGGAGCCTGAGAACCTCTTGTCGAGCACGCCGGAACTCTTTGACCGTCACTTCGCCCTGAACGTGCGTGGTCCGCTCCTCGCCATGCGAGCAGCCGTTCCGCACATGCGATCGGGGAGTACGGCGGTCGTCGTTGGATCGACCGCAAGTGAGATGGCAAATCCGCCCTATGGCACCTACGCGGCGACCAAAGCTGCGCTGCGCTCGTATGTGCGGACCTGGACCGTCGAGTTGGCGCCGCGCGGCATCCGCGTGAACGTTCTCAGCCCCGGCCCGACCGAGACGCCTATGCTGGCTGATGTATCAGACGACGTTCGCGCCCTGATTCTCAGCCGTGTTCCGCTAGGCCGTCTCGCCCGCCCAGAGGAAATTGCGTCGGCAGCATTGTTCCTGGCGAGCGACGAATCCAGCTACATGACCGGTTCCGATCTGCACGTCGATGGCGGCATGGCGCAGGTCTGAGCAGGCAGGTACTACTCAGTCCGACAGTATAAATCGCCTGGATATCTGCTTCTAAACATGGACTTTAGAAGCAGACTGACGAAAGACAGCCAATATTGGCGCCAGTATGCAGAAAACCAATGTATAATGCAGGTCGCTAATGACTTATGGAAGCTTGAATTCTGCGCGAGTTTTCATGCATAAATTCGTGCGTTTATATCTCAGCAGTAGACCATGGCGTGTCAGGAGTTAAAATACACTTTCGGTTCGGTTGCTACCGGGCCCCCAGACTGGCGCTCGTATCAGGACTGGCGCTCGTATCAGGACTGGCGCTCGTATCAGGACTGGCGCTCGTATCAGGACTGGCGCTCGTATCAGGACTGGCGCTCGTATCAGGACTGGCGCTCGTATCAGGACTGGCGCTCGTATCAGGACTGGCGC
>JAABUU010000470.1_pt1 | contig 90777 bp, 87 predicted proteins | sample 5559301 | NCBI WGS metagenome assembly JAABUU01 (sample SAMN10711884, study PRJNA513360) | rock metagenome | isolation source: Antarctica rocks | place: Antarctica: Victoria Land, Richard Nunatak white
GCAGTTGAAGTCCCGATCATTTGCCCCGCTGCCGGTGCGGGAACGCTTGATCCCCAAGCCAGGCAGCAGCAAACTGCGCAGGCTCGGCATCCCGACCGCGATGGATCGGGTGGTCCAAGCATCCCTGTTTTCCAGCGGATAGGGAGATCTGCCATGCACCTGCTTCTTCTCGTCGACGCCGTCCTCGAGCGCGTCCGCACCCTGATGACGAGCGACGACCGTGAGCGCGGCGACGTTCCGGGGTGGGTCATGGTGACTGTCATGACCGCCGGCCTGGTCGTCGCGCTGCTCGCGCTCGCCGGCCCGAAGCTGACGTCGGCGTTCAGCAGGGCGATCGATTCGGTCAGCGGCTGACCCTCGTGCACCGCAGGCCCGGCGACCGTGCCGAGGACGGCGCAGCTGTCGTCGAGTTCGTGCTCGTGGGCGTGCTGCTGCTGTTCGTGTTCATGGGTGTGGTCCAGGTCGGCCTCGTGCTGCATACCCGCAAAGTCCTCGCGGCCGCTGCCGCCGAAGGCGCCCGGCACGCGGCCAACCTTGGCGCCGACCCTGCGTCCGGCGGCGGCTGGACGCAGGAGCTGCTCGCCCACAGCCTGCCCGCGGCCGGACGCCAGGTGACGTGCACCGGGAGTGGCGCCATGGGCCCTGGCGGGCTGCCGCTCGCGACTGTGACCTGCCAGGGGCGGATGCGGCTGACCTTCCTGCCGCTCGGGGTGTCCGTTCCCTTGCACGTGACGGGGCGAGCCGTGAAGGAGACGGCGCAGTGACCCCGCCGCATCGCCGTTGGCCTCGGCGCCTGGCCAGGGGCGACGACGGCTCGGCGCTGATCGAGTTCATCGGCCTGTCGATCCTGCTGCTGGTCCCGCTGATCTACCTGCTGGTGACCGTGTTCGCCATCCAGCGGGCTGCCTTCGGCGTCACGCAGGCCGCCCGTGAGGCCGGGAGGGCGTTCGCGACTGCTCCCACGGCCGCCGTCGGGATGCAGCGCGCGCAAGTCGCCGCCGACCTCGCGCTCGAAGACCAGGGGCTGCACCACGGAGCCGCGCTCGGCTACGGCTCCTGCGGCGGGGGAGGCTCTCCATCACTGGCAGCAGGCGCCCGCTTCACGGTCTGCGTGCGGACGACCGCCCCGCTGCCTCTGACTGCACGCGGTCCGCTGAGCGGCGCGGGCTCGGTCACCGTCAACGGCACCTACGTCGTGTCGGCCGACGCCTTCCGGGAGACCCGGTGAGGCGGCTGATTCGGTCGCGCCGCCGGGGCCGACCCGGTGGCGAGGAGGGCACCATCCTGCTGCTCACCCTGGGCTACGTCGTGATCGCCCTCGGGCTGGTGGCTGTCGTCGTCGACGCCTCGGCTGTCTTTCTCGCCCGGCGCGGGCTCGCATCGGCCTGTGACGGGGCATCGCTCGCCGGTGCCCCGTCCGTTGACGTGCCCGGCGTCTACCACGGGGCAGCCACGGCGACGCTGCCCCTGGCCAGCGTGCAGGGCGCCGTCGCCCGATACCAGGCCGAGGCCGCGCCGCAGTCCTCGCTGGTCGCTGCGGTCACCGGCGGGGACCATGTCGTCGTCACCGGCAGCCGCACGGTCGCTCTCCCGGTGTCGCGGCTGCTGGGCATCGGACCGCTGACGGTCCGGGCCCGGGCCGAGGCGAACTCCGGCCAGTTGGGCGCCGCCGTTCCCTCGCGGCAGGTGCCCGGTCGAAACTGCAGTCATCCTCCGCCCTGCCGGGCGCAGAAGTGGGACAAAACGGGGCGCTCCATCGGTTCTGCGGGGAGGATGACTGCAGCTTCGTACGTCCCGCCCGCAGCTGGCTACGCCGGAAGCAAGGTGCGCCGCAGCGCCTTGCGGTCGGTCTTGCCGACGCTGGTCAGCGGCACAGCGTCGACGATGCGCACCTCCCGCGGGTACTTGTTGGCCGCGACGTGCTCGCGGCCGTGCGCCACCAGCTCCTCGACGCTGGTGGTCGCGTCTCGCCGCAGCTGGACGAAGGCCACGACCTCCTCGCCGTAGGTGCGGTCGGGCCGGCCGACGACAGCACACGCGACCACCTCGGGGTGGCCGAGCATCGCGTCCTCGACGTCGCTGGGATAGACGTTGAACCCGCCGCGAATGATCAGGTCCTTGATGCGGTCGACGACGTAGAGATAACCGTCCTCGTCGAGGTGCCCTACATCGCCGGTGTGCAGCCAGCCGTCGCGCACCGCCACCGCCGTCTCCTCCGGCGAGTGCCAGTAGCCCGAGAGCAGCATCGGCCCGCGCACGCAGATCTCCCCGTCGATCCCGGGGCCTGCATCCGGGACCTCGTCGGATGCCTCGATCCGCAGCTCGATCCCGGGCGCGGGCACGCCGACGCTCCCCGGGCGACCGTGACCCTGCAGGCTGTTGCTGATGAGCGCTGCCGTCTCCGTGCAGCCGTACCCCTCCGATATCGACGCCCCTGGCACACGCTGGGTGAACGCATCGGCCACCTCGCGTGACAGCGGGGCGCCGCCGCTGGCGATGCGCACCAGCGAGGACAGGGCATGCTCCTCCAGCGGCTGGGCCAGCAGCAGCTGCAACATCGATGGCACGACCGAGGCCACCTGCACCCGCTCCTGCTCGACCAGGCGCAGCCAGCCCTCGGCCTTGAACCAGCGCATGACGACTGCCGTGCCGGGGGTAGGCGCGTGCAGCCCCATCACGTTGATCATCAGCCCGAACACATGCGAGAGCGGCAGGGGCAGCAACGAGGTCCGGATGTCCTCCTGGTAGGACATCGCCGTCGCCGCCCACGCCGCTGCCGACATCGCGTCGTGGCTCAGCATCACGCCCTTGGAGCGCCCGGTCGTCCCCCCGGTGTACAGCAGCGCCGCGAGGTCGGTGGATGCGGTGTCGACCAGCGAGCCCTCCTCGTGGGCCTCGAGCTCGGCGAAGTCGAGCACGGGCTGGTCGGAAGGAACGTCGCCGGCCGGTGCCGCCCCGACGAGGATAATCGCGCGCATCGTGTCGACGCCATGGGCCGCGTCCGCGACCTTGGGCAGGAAGTCGGGCGTGGTCACGACGAACGTCGCGCCGCTGTCGGCCAGCACGTGGTGCAGCTCGTCCGCGCTCAGCAGGAAGATCACCGGCGTCGTCACCGCCCCGGCACGCCAGACCGCGGAGTAGGTGATGCTCACCTCGGGGCAGTTGGCCATGCACACGACCACGCGCTCACCAGGACCTAGCCCGGCCGCGCGCAGACCACCGGAGAGCCGCCGCGCCCGCTCGGCGAGCTGCACGCCGATCCATCGCTGGTCCTCGAACAGCATCACCGAGCCCCCACCCGTGCGCTCGGTCGCAGCCTCGGCCAGCCGCTGCAGGCTCGAACCCGTCTGCTGGGTCACGAGCGGGACAGTCATCGTGCCTCCATGGCATGTCGAGCCGGCGGCATGCCCCCGGCTGACGAGCTGCGCGCGCTCCACCATCTCACCGGGTTCGGCGCCGCTGTGCGGCGGGCAGGCGGGAGGCGAGCCCCCGAGGACAAGACGCCCAGGACAAGAGGTCGATGCCATGGCAGCCCAGCGGACACCCCCAGCAGCCGGCGAGCAGCCCGTCGCCATCACCGCGTACGGCCCGGTGGCCGGCGAGCGCACCGGCGACGTGCTCTCGTTTAAGGGAATCCCCTACGCCGCTCCGCCGTTCGGGGAGCTGCGCTTCCAGCCGCCGTCGCCGCCCGAGCCGTGGACCGAGCCCCGCCCGGCGACCGCCTACGGCCCGACCGTGCCCAAGCCGCCCTACCCCGCGCCCGTCGACGACCTGCTGCCCGAGCCGGTTATCCCGGGCGAGGACTGCCTGAACCTCAACGTCTGGACCCCGGACCTGTCCGGCAGCCGGCCGGTGATGGTGTGGGTCCACGGCGGTGCCTTCGTCAACGGCTCGGGTGCCGTGCCGCAGTACGACGGCACCGCATTCGCCCGCGACGGGGTCGTGCTGGTCACCATCAACTACCGGCTGGGCGTCGACGGCTTCGGCGCGCTCGATGGCGTGGTTGCCAACCGGGGGCTGCTCGACCAGGTCGCCGCGCTCGAGTGGGTGCGCGACAACATCGCTTCCTTCGGCGGCGACCCGAGCCAGGTCACCGTGTTCGGCGAGTCCGCCGGGGCGATGAGCGTGACGACGCTGATGTCGATGCCGCGAGCGCACGGGCTCTTCCACCGGGCGATAACGCAGAGCGGCGGCGGCAGCTACGTCCTGTCAGAAGCCACCGCCCGCCGGGTCACCGAAGCCCTGGCCGAACGGCTCGGCATCCCGGCCACCGCCGAGGCCTTCGCCCAGGTACCGGTGGGCAGGCTGTCCGGCGAGCAGGCGGCCTTGTCCCGTCAGATCGCGACGATGCCTGACCCGGCCCGCTGGGGTGAGATCACGGTGCAGGCGATGATGATCGAACCTGTCGTCGATGGCGACGTGCTGCCGCAGGTGCCCATCGATGCTGTGGCAGCCGGCGCAGCTGCCGGCGTCGACGTCCTCACCGGCACGACAACGGACGAGCAGCTGCTGTTCCTCGTCCCCAGCGGTCTGATCGACATGATCAACGACGTGCTGCTCGGGATGGCCGTGGCCGCGTACGGGATGCCTCCCGAGCAGACGCTGGCGATTTACCGCGGCGCACGACCAGGGGCCAGCCCGGGGCACCTGCTCGCCGCGGTGTCGACGGACTGGTTCTTCCGCATCCCCTCGGTCCGGCTGGCCGAGGCGGTGGCGAAACACGGGCACCAGGCGTGGATGTATGAGTTCGCGTGGCCGAGCCCGCGCTTCGACGGCCGGCTCGGCGCCTGCCACTCGCTGGAGATCCCGTTCGTGTTCGACACCCTGCAGACCGAGGGGGTCGCCGCGACTGTGGGCGGCGAGCCGCCGCAGCGGCTCGGCGACGAGGTGCACGGCGCCTGGGTGGCGTTCGCGACGAAAGGGAACCCGGGCTGGCCGGCGTACACGGCGCCCTCCCGAACGGTGCGGGTCTTCAACGAGAACAGCACGCTCGTCGACGACCCGCGCGCGGCCGAGCGCCAGCTCTGGGACGGTCACCGCTAGCCATCTCGTCGGTTGCACGCAGGCACGGCTGGGCAGGTGATCGCTGTCACAGCAGTTGCGCAGCCAGCACCGATAGCCACCGCACCAAGCAGCCACCAGCACCGATAGCCACCAGCACCGAGCAGCCACGGAGGGCATCACCCATGGATTTCAACCTTGCCGTGATCCTGCGGGAGTCCGCGCAGCGGACCCCGGACAAGACGGCGGTCATCCTCGACGACGCGCGCCTGACCTACGCCCAGCTTGATGCCCTGTCCGACCGGGTCGCTGTGAACCTCGCGGCGGCCGGCGTCCAGCCCGGCGACACGGTCGGGCTCCAGCTGCCCAACCTGCCGCAGTTCGTGCTCGGGTACTTCGGCATCCTCAAGGCCGGCGGCGTCGTCGTGCCGATGAACGTGCTGCTGAAGGCACCTGAGGTCGCGTTCTACCTCAGTGACTCCCAAGCCAAGGTGCTGATCACATTCGCTGGCGTCGCGGACGAGGCGGCCAAGGGCGCGGCGCAGGCAGGGGTCGGCAGCGTCTACGTCGTCAACGTGCCGGGCAGCCCGGAGTCCCACGCCGGTACAGACTTCGACACGCTGCTCGCCGGCGAGCAGCCCGAGCCGCAGCTGGCGAAGCGGAACCCAACCGACACCGCGGTGATCATTTACACCTCGGGCACTACCGGCAAGCCCAAGGGCGCCGAGCTCTCGCACTTCACGCTCTACATGAACGCCGACGTGCCCGGCCGGTTGTTTGAGTTCAACGACAACGACGTTGTCATCGTCGTGCTGCCGCTGTTCCACGTGTTCGGGCTGTCGAGCATCATGAACATCTGTATGCTGCTCGGCGGCACCATGTCGCTGGTCACGCGGTTCGACCCCGGCAAGGTGCTCGAGGTCATCCAGCGCGACAAGGTGACAGTGTTCGAGGGCGTTCCCACGATGTTCTTCGGGCTGCTGCACCACCCGCAGGTGGCCGACGCCGACCTGTCCTCGCTGCGCGTCGCCATCTCCGGCGGGGCAGCGATCCCCGCCGAGGTCATCGACACCTTCGAGCGGACGTTCGGCCTGACCATCCTCGAGGGCTACGGGCTGTCGGAGACGGCGTCGACGACGACGTTCAACGTCAGTGCCGAGGAGCGCAAGGTCTACAGCGTCGGCAAGCCCATCTGGGGCGTCGACGTCCAGATCTGGACCGATGCCCGCGAGCCGCTGCCACGCGGCAAGGACCACGTCGGCGAGGTCGTCGTTCGCGGCTTCAACGTCATGAACGGGTACTACAACAACCCCGACGCCACGGCCGAGGCATTCGCCGGCGGCTGGTTCCACACCGGCGACCTCGGCTACATCGACGACGAGGGGTTCCTGTTCATCGTCGACAGGAAGAAGGAGCTGATCATCCGCGGCGGCTACAACGTCTACCCGCGCGAGATCGAGGAGGTCATCTACACCCACCCGGCCGTGGCCGAGGCCGCCGTGATCGGCGTGCCCGACCCCAAGCTGGGTGAGGAGGTCTACGCCGTCGTGGCCCTGAAGCCCGGGCAGTCGGCGGACGAGGCCGAGATCATCAGCTTCGTCAAGGAGCGGGTGGCGGCCTACAAGTACCCCCGCACGGTCGAGGTGCGCGACAGCCTGCCGAAGGGGCCGACCGGCAAGATCCTCAAGAAGGAGCTCAAGCCGGCGCAGTAAGCGCGAGCCAGCAGCCAGCAGTACGAGAACGGCGGGCGTCGACGCCCGCCGTTCTCGTACTGTTCGGGCGCGCCTCCGCGCCCCGGAGGGCGCCCGGACCTAGCGTCTCGCGCAGTGGCATCACCACAGGCACCGACGAGCCAGCCGGCCGCGTGCGCCTCGAACCATGAGGCCGCGTGGTCGTGAGGCGGCCGGCCGCGCGGGGCCCACCTGGAGCCCGCAGCACGCGCACCCCCGCACCTCATCTGCCCCAGCGGCGCCCCGCGCCCCCTGCCTGTGCTCCTGCCCGTGCCCCCTCCTGGCTCCGAGGTCCTTCGTGCTGACACCGCCTGCCCCGCTCACGCCACCGACCCCGCTCGGCTCGCTGGCCCGACCCGGCAAGACCTACGTCCTCGACACCAGCGTGCTGCTCTCCGACCCCGGGGCCCTGCGTGCCTTCGACGAGCACGCCGTCGTCCTGCCGCTGACCGTCATCACCGAGCTGGAGGCCAAGCGCCACCACCCCGAGCTCGGGTGGGCAGCGCGGGAGGTGCTGCGCAGCCTCGAACGGCTGCGGGTGAGCGCCGGCTCGCTGCACGACCCGATCCCCGTCAACGCCCGCGGCGGCACCATGCGGGTCGAGCTGAACCATCGCGACCTCGGCGCGCTGCCGGCAGGCCTGCGCGCCGCCGTCGAGGGCAACGACAACCGCATCCTCGCCGTCGCCGCCAACCTCGCCGCCGATGGCCACGACGTCGTCCTGGTCAGCAAGGACCTGCCGCTGCGCCTGCGTGCGGCGGTAGCCGGGGTGGCCGCGGAGGAGTACCGGCGGCGGCTGGTCACCGACATGGTCTGGAGCGGGATGCAGGAGCTGACGGTCTCGTCCGCCGTGATCGACAGGCTGTTCGCGGCGCGGTTCGCCGACCTCGACGGCGACCTGTGCGACGAGCTGGCCGAGGTTGCCGAGCTGCCGGTCAACTGCGGGCTCGTGCTCAGCAACGGCAGCCACTCCGCACTCGCCCGCGTCCGGCCCGACAAGCGCATCACCCTCGTGCCGAGCGACAGGCAGCTGTGGGGCGTCGCGGGCCGGTCGGCCGAGCAGCGCATCGCCCTGGACCTGCTCGCCGACCCCGAGCTTGGCGTGGTCAGCCTCGGCGGCCCGGCGGGCACGGGCAAGACCGTGCTCGCCCTGGCAGCCGGCCTGGAAGCGGTGCTCGAGCAGCGCACCCATCGAAAGGTAGTGGTGTTCCGGCCGCTGTATGCGGTGGGCGGCCAGGACCTGGGCTACCTGCCAGGCAGCCAGGACGAGAAGATGGAGCCCTGGGCGGCGGCGGTGTTCGACGCGCTCGAGGCGGTGACGCACCCCGACGTCCTCGACGAGGTGCGCCAGCGCGGGCTGCTCGAGATCCTGCCGCTGACCCACATCCGTGGCCGCACGCTCGCCAACACCTGGGCCGTGATCGACGAGGTGCAGAACATCGAGCGCACCGTGCTGCTCGCCGCCCTGTCCCGGCTCGGGGTCGACAGCCGGGCCGTGCTCTGCTGGGACATCGCCCAGCGCGACAACCTGCACGTCGGGCGGCACGACGGGGTGGTCACGGTCGTCGACGGGCTGAAGGGCCACCCGCTGTTCGGCCACGTCACGCTGACCAGGGCCGAGCGCTCGCCGGTTGCCGCGCTGGCCGCTCGGCTGCTCGACGACACCCTGGACTTCTAGCGGGCGAGACGGACGTGCGCCCGCGAGCGGGCGAGTTGTCAGACTGCCGGGCTACCGTCCAAGCATGGCTGGTGCTGATGACGTCTTCGTCCTCGACGCGATCCGGACCCCCTTCGGCCGCTACGGCGGCGCGCTGGCGGAGGTGCGGCCGGACGACCTAGCCGCCACCGTGGTCAAGGGGCTCCTCGACCGCAGCCCCGACCTCGACCCCGCACGGGTCGACGACGTGCTGCTCGGCGATGCCAACGCCGCCGGTGAGGACAACCGCAACGTCGCGCGGATGGCGGCGCTGCTCGCCGGGATGCCGACAAGCGTGCCGGGCGCGACAGTCAACCGGCTGTGCGGCTCGGGCCTGGAGGCGACCTTCGAGGCGAGCCGCACCATCCAGGTCGGCGACGCGTCACTGATGATCGCCGGCGGCGTCGAGTCGATGTCGCGGGCGCCGTGGGTGCTGCTCAAGCCCGGCAAGGGCTACCCGCGTGGGCACGAGACACTACACTCGACCACGCTCGGCTGGCGGATGGTCAACCCGGCGATGCCCGAGCAGTGGACCATCTCGCTGGGGGAGAGCACCGAGCAGCTCGCGGAGCGTTACAAGATCGACCGCGAGGCCCAGGACCAGTTCGCCGTCACCAGCCACCACCGGGCCGCCGCAGCTTGGGACGCGGGCTTCTTCGCAGACCAGGTGGTCGAGGTGCCGGGCACCGACATCGAGCGCGACGAGTGCATCCGCCCTACCGCGAGCGTGGAGGGGATGGCGAAGCTCAAGCCGGCCTTCCGTCCGGACGGCACGATCACCGCGGGCAACGCCTCCCCGCTCAACGACGGCGCGTCCGCCGTCCTGCTGGGCACCGCCGCCGTGGGCGAGGAGATCGGGCGACCACCGATGGCCCGCATCGCCGGCCGCGGCGTCGCGGGCGTCGCCCCGGAGTCGTTCGGCATCGGCCCGGTCGAGGCAGCCAACCGTGCTCTGGCTCGGGCGGGCATTGGCTGGGGCGACCTCGCGGTCGTGGAGCTGAACGAGGCGTTCGCCGCCCAGTCACTGGCCTGCCTCGCCGACTGGCCCGAGCTCGACCCCGACATCGTCAACGTCAACGGCGGAGCCATCGCCATCGGCCACCCGCTTGGTGCCTCCGGCGGGCGCATCGTCGGGATGCTCGCCCACGAGCTCGTGCGCCGCGGCGGCGGGTGGGGGATGGCGGCCATCTGCATCGGCGTCGGCCAGGGGCTGGCCATCGTCCTCGAGGCGTAGTGGCGAGCAGCCTCGCCGCGTTCCCGCCCAGCCCCGCCCGCCGGCCGCGCCCCGTCCGCCGCCGGCGCGGCCCACGGGCGTGGCTCGCCCGGTGGTGGACCGACGGCCCGCTCGCGCGCGACGGTGCCCGGCGCCGGTGGGCAGTCGTCACCGGGGTGCTCGCTGTGCTGGTCTGCCTGCCCGCGGCTGTCGGAGCGCTGCCCGTGTCGGCGCCGTCGGTCGGGCCGGGTGTGCTGCTGGAGCGCATCCGCGGCTCGGCGCCGGTGGCATTCAGCGGCTACGCGGTCTCGCACGGGGGGCTGAACCTGCCGGCGCTCGACCTGGTCGGTGGGCAGGTCGACGGGTTGCTGTCCGACACCAGCCAGCTGCGCGTGTGGTGGGCGGCGACCGATAGGTACCGCGTGGATCGCGTGACGGCTACGGGTGAGTACGACATCCGGCGGGAACCGGGCTTGACCTGGGTCTGGGACTCCGGCCCGCGCCGCGCGACATCGATGGCGGGCAGCCCGGCCGTCCAGACCCCGGAGCCGCCTGACGCGCTGCCCTCGACGTTGGGGCGGCGGTTGCTCGCCGCTGCCACACCCGCCGACGTCGCAGCCGGCCGTATCCACACCATCGCCGCCAGGCGGGTGGCGGGGCGGACGGCTGCCGGCCTGGCCTGGACGCCCCGCGACCCGGAGAGCCTGGTCCGCGAGGTGCGGGTCTGGGCCGACGCCGCAAGCGGGCTGCCGCTTGCCGTCGAGGTGGCCGGGGCCGGTGCGCCGCGGGCCTACAGCGCCTCGTTCCTCGACATCCGCCTCGCCCAGCCGTCGCCGGCCGACCTCGCCTTCGACCCGACGCAGGACCGCGGGGCCGACGTCGAGTCCATCCCCGCCGACGCCGGCACCGCCATCGCTGCGCCCTACCAGCTGCCGGCAACGATCGGTGGGCTGCCGCAGCGCAGTGCCCCGCGGCCGTTCGTCGCGACCTACGGATCGGGCGTGCAGCTCGTCGTCGTCGTCCCGGTCGACGCCTCCGCTGCGCAGGCCGTGCGGGAACAGCTCGACAGCCCCGCCCGCCCCCCGGTCAAGGAGCCGTTCGGGCAGGCGAGCGAGCTGGCGACGCCGCTGCTGTCAGGGCTGGTGTTCACCAGCCGGGACAGGGGCTACATCATCGCGGGCACGGTGACCCGAACCGTGCTGCTGCGTATGGCCCAGCAGCTCGTCGAGCAGCCGCCCGTGAACGTGCAGGAGGAGCAGATTCGGCTGCAGCGCGAGCGCGAGCAGCGGGAGGACGAGCAGCGCCGGGCCGACGACCTGCGCCGCGCCGAGGCGCAGCAGCGCGCCGCCGCCCAACAGGGTGTGCCGCCCCAGCAGGCGCCGCCACAACCCGCGCCACCCACCATCGTCGGGAATTCCCCGTGATCCGCACCGAGGGGTTGACCAAGCGCTACGGCAAGCTCACGGTGGTCGACGATGTCGGGCTCGACGTCCGTGAGGGTGACCGCTACGGCTTCCTCGGGCCCAACGGGTCCGGCAAGTCCACGACCGTGCGGATGCTGCTAGGGCTGGTGTCGCCGACGACGGGCACCGTGCGCGTGCTCGACGAGCAGATGCCGCGGCGCGCCATGTCCGTGCTGCCGCGGGTCGGGGCGCTGATCGAGTCGCCGGCGTTCTGGCCGCACCTGTCCGGCCGGCGCAACCTCGCCGTGAACGACGCCGCCGGGCCCGGAGGCCGCGACCGGGGACGCCGCGAGCGCATCGAGGCCGCCCTGGCCCGGGTGGCGCTCGACGGCGTCGACGACAGGCCGGTCAAGGCGTACTCGCTCGGGATGAAGCAGCGGCTCGGGCTCGCGGGGGCGCTGCTGCACCGCCCGACCCTGCTGGTGCTCGACGAGCCGACCAACGGACTGGACCCGCAGGGCATCCGCGAGATCCGCGACCTGCTGGTCGAGCTCAACGAGGGGGGGACGACTGTCTTCCTGTCCTCGCACCTGCTCGGCGAGGTGGAGTCGTTCTGCACCAAGGTCGGGATCGTCAGCAACGGCCGGCTGGTGGCGCAGGATGCCGTTGCCGCCCTGCGCCGGCCGACCGGGCGGGTCGTCGTCAGCACGCCCGACGTCGACCGGGCCCGTGAGATCCTGGGGCGCACCGTCGATGCCGTCACCCGCGGCGCGCAGAACGGTCAGGGCGGCCAGAGCGGGTCGAACGGGCAGAGCGGGCAGGGCGGCCAGAACGGGCAGAGCTGGTCGAACGGGCAAGTCGGGCCGGGCGGCCGCGGAGGCCAGCTGCTCGTTCGCACCGGCGACCCCGCGGCGCTGAACGCGCTGCTCACCGGGCACGGCATCCGGGTAGGCGAGCTGACCGTCGAGCGGCGCACGCTCGAGGACGCCTTCCTCGAGCTGACCGAGTCGAGCGTGTTCTCGTGATCCGGGTCGAGCTCTCACTGCTGCTGCGCCGCCCCCGCACCTGGGTCTCCCTGCTGCTGCTCGCCGGCCTGCCCACGACGGTGGCGATCTTCGTGGCGGCAACCGGCGTCGCCCCCCGGCCGGGTACCGGGCCGCCGTTCCTCGCCCAGATCCTCGGCAACGGCCAGCTGTTCGCCGCGGGCGCGCTCGCCATCGTCCTGCCGCTGTTCCTGCCCGTCGCGGTGCTCGTCGTCGCGGGGGACTCCATCGCCGGGGAGGCCGCCGCGGGGACGCTGCGCTACCTGCTGGTGCGCCCGGTCGCCCGCAGCCGGCTGCTTGTCGCCAAGCTCGCTTCGGTTACAACCTTCGTCCTCGTCGCCGTGCTCCTGGTGGCGCTGGCCGGGTTCGCCGTCGGGTCACTGCTGTTCTCTGTCACGCCGGGCGGGGGGCTGCCGACGGTGTCGGGCGGCCCGCCGATCCGGGGGGCCGACGCCGTCCTGCGGGTCGTCGTGTCGGTGCTGTACGTCGGCGTGTCGATGCTCGGCGTCGCGTCGTTCGGCATCTTCTTCTCGAGCATCGTCAGTCAGCCGCTCGCCGCCACCCTGGGTGCGCTCGCCGTGCTCGTCAGCAGCAGCGTGCTTGACGCGCTCGACGCAGCCGGGGCCGTCGCGCCCTATCTGCCGACCCACTACTGGTTCGCCTTCGTCGACCTGTTCCGCAACCCGATCCTGTGGCGCAACGTCGAACGAGGTCTCGGGCTGCAGCTGCTCTACGTCCTGGTGCTGCTCGGGGCGGCGTGGGCGTACTTCTCGAGCAAGGACATCACCAGCTGAGCGGCTGCTCGGGGGCGCGGCCGGCCGAGAGGGCTGCCGTACCCTCGGGCCCATGGCCGACGACTTCCTGAGCGAGCTGAAGGAGCTCGAGAACACGCTCGGGGGCATCGAGTCGGTGCTCGACCTGCCGGCCCTGCGGGCTCAGCTCGCCGACCTCGAGCAGCAGGCTGCTGACCCCGAGCTGTGGAGCGACCAGCCCCGGGCCCAGGCGGTGACCAGCAAGATGTCGCGGGTGCGGGCCGACCTCGGCCGCATCGACGCGCTGCGTACCCGGGTCGATGACCTGCAGGCCGCCGCCGACCTGGGCGATGAGGATCTGCTCGCCGAGGCAGAGACCGAGATCCCTGCGCTCCGGCGTGAGGTGGCCGCGCTCGAGGTGCGCACGCTGCTGTCGGGGGAGTACGACGAGCGCGAGGCCATCGTCCAGCTGTCCGCCGGCGCGGGCGGCGTCGACGCCGCCGACTGGACCGAGATGCTGCTGCGCATGTACCTGCGCTGGGCCGAGCGGCGCGGCTGGCCGACCGAGGTGCTCGACACGTCCTACGCCGAAGAGGCGGGCCTGAAGTCGGCGACCTTCAAGATCAGCGCCCCCTTCGCCTTCGGGACGCTGCGCAGCGAGCACGGGGTGCACCGCCTGGTGCGGATCAGTCCGTTCGACAACCAGGCGCGGCGCCAGACCTCCTTTGCCGGCGTCGAGGTCACGCCATCGGTCGAGCAGAGCGACGAGGTCGACATCGACGAGAAGGAGCTGCGGATCGACATCTTCCGCTCCTCCGGGCCGGGCGGGCAGGGCGTCAACACCACCGACTCGGCCGTGCGCATCACCCACCTGCCCACGAACATCGTCGTGACCTGCCAGAACGAGCGCTCCCAGCTGCAGAACAAGGCCGCAGCGATGCTGGTCCTGTCGGCCAAGCTGCTGGAGCGGCAGCGTCAGGACGAGGCGGCAGAGAAGCAGCGCATCACCGGCGGCCCGCAGGATGTCAGCTTCGGCTCCCAGATCCGCAACTACGTGCTGCAGCCCTACCAGCTGGTCAAGGACCTGCGTACCGACGTCGAGACTGGCAACACCGGCGCAGTGCTCGACGGCGACATCGACGAGTTCCTCGACGCCGAGATCCGCTGGCGCCGGGGCGTGGAGGGCGTGGCGGCCTAGCAGCGGCGCCTATCGGCAGCCCGCCGGGCCAGGAGGTCAGGCGTGCGCCGGCGCGACGTCGCGCGCCGAGTCCTCGGCCTGGAGCGGCGGGCCGCTGACCGAACAGTGCGAGCACTCGGAGTGGGGACCCGTGGGTGTCGGCTGCTCAGGCTCCCGCCTGATGGTGAGGAAGGCCAGCACCCCGCCGACGACGCACAGGCCCGCGGCGATCAGCATCCCGGTGTCGAAGCCGGACGAGAAGGCGGCGGGCAAGCGGTAGGACGCCGTCGTGATGCCGGCGAGGCCAGGCAGCACGGCCACCGCCAGCAGTCCGGCGGCGCGGGCCACGTCGTTGTTGACGGCCGAGGCGATGCCCGCCTGGTGGTCGGGCGCGGCCGCGAGCACTGTCGAGGTCAGCGGTGCGACGTTCGCCGACAGGCCCAAGGCGAAGACAAGCACTGCGGGCAACACATCGGTGAGGTAGGACGCGCCTGCGCCGATGCGGGTCATGAGCAGGAGCCCGGCCGCGACGAGCAGCGGGCCCACTGTCATGAGCGGCCGCGAGCCGATCCGCTGCGCGAGGCGCCCTGCCCGCGCGGACAGCAGCAGCATGACCACCGTGACCGGCAGCAGCGAGGTCCCGGCGGCGATGGGAGTGAATCCGGCGACGCGCTGCAGCTGCAGCGGCAGCAGGAACAGGGCACCGCCGAGCGCACCGTAGACCACGAAGGTGACGACGTTGGCCGACGAGAACTGGCGGGACTGGAACAGCCCCAGCGGCAGCATGGGGGAGGCGGTGCGGACCTCGACGACGCCGAAGGCGAGAAGGGCGAGGGCGCCGAGGCCGATCGTGAGCCCGGCGGTTCCGCCATACCCCGTGGACGGCCCCTCGGTCAGCCCGTAGACGACGCCGGCGAGACCCAGTGCGGCAAGGGCCGCGCCGGGCACGTCGACCCGGCCATTGGCCTCCTCGTCGTGGCTCTCGGGCACGTGCCGCAGGGTCAGCGGCACGATCACGGCAGCTACGGGGATGTTGAGCAGGAAGGCAAGGCGCCACGTCGAGGGGCCCAGCTGCACCAGCGCACCGCCGAGGATGGGCCCGATGGCTGTGGCGACGCCGCCGAGCCCGGACCACGCGCCCACCGCCGTCGACCGGTCCTCCCGCGCGAACGAGGTCTGCAGGATCGCCAGCGACCCGGGGGTGAGCAGCGCCCCGCCTACCCCCTGCAGCGCCCGGGCGGCGATGAGGACGGCGGCGTTGGGCGCCGCCGCGCAGGCCGCCGACGCGAGGGCGAACCAGACGACCCCGACGAGGAACACGCGGCGCCGCCCTAGCCGGTCACCGAGGGAGCCGCCGACCAGCAGCAGGCCGGCCAGGGTGAGCGTGTAGGCGTTGATCGTCCACTGCAGGCTGATCAGCCCCGCGTGCAGGTCGGCGCCGATGCGGGGCAGCGCGACGTTCACGATCGTGGCGTCGATGCCTGCCATGCCGCTGCCGAGGATCATCGCGAGCAGGACCCACCGGCCCCGAGCCGAGCCGTACCGGATGGCCTCGGGGGCCAGGCGCCCGGCCGGCGGTTCAGGCGCGGGCGGGTCGGTGGGCACGGGCTCTAGGGGCGACACGGGCGGCACAGTCGGCACAACCGCGCCGAGGCCCAATCCAGTCCGGCGTCAGCCCGCGTGCTGCAGGACCAGCGTCAGCAGGACCAGCAGGGCCCCCACCAGCGCGATCAGCGGTGCGGGCAGCATCACCCCGTGCGCGCCGTGCAGCTCGGCCCGGGCGGCGCGGCAGGTACCGCAACGGGCGTCGGCGACGACGCCGTGGCATGACGCGCACAGCAGCTGCTCGCAGCACATGCCGCCCCCCTCGTCGCCCTTACCGCGGTCAACGCGGCCGGGCATCTGCTTCGTTCCCCGGCAAGCCCGCGCACAGACCCCGCCCGGGTGACTAATCGTCTGCACCCGGGCGTGGCTCGGCCGATACGGGACGTAACCGCCCTAACGTGAGAGCCGTTGTGATTATTCTTCGTCACGTGTCCAAGCGCTACCCGGCCAACCCCCGGCCAGCGCTCGACGACGTCTGCCTCGAGGTGGGCGCCGGCGAGTTCGTCTTCCTCGTCGGCCCCTCGGGCTCGGGCAAGTCGACGCTCCTGCGGCTGTTGCTGCGCGAGGAGCTGCCGACCGCGGGGCTCGTCCGCGTGGCCGGCCGGGTGACCACGGCACTGCCGCGGTGGAAGGTGCCGAGCCTGCGGCGCCACATCGGCTGCGTCTTCCAGGACTTCCGCCTGCTGCCCGACAAGACCATCGCCGGCAACACGGCGTTCGCGATGGAGGCGGTCGGGCGCTCGCGGGCCGACGTCCGCCGTGTCGTGCCCGACGTGCTCGAGCTGGTCGGGCTGAGCGGCAAGGGCGAGCGCTACCCCAACGAGCTGTCCGGCGGTGAGCAGCAGCGCGCCGCGATCGCGCGGGCCATCGTCAACCGGCCGCAGCTGCTGCTGGCCGACGAGCCGACCGGCAACCTCGACCCGGGCACCAGCGTGGGCATCATGCGACTGCTCGACCGCATCAACCGCAGTGGCACGACCGTGGTGATGGCGACGCACAACGCCGAGATCGTCGATGCGATGCGCCGGCGGGTCGTCGGCCTCGACAGCGGCCGGCTGACCCGTGACCAGACCCGCGGCGTCTATGGGGCGACCGCGTGACCAGCCTGGCTCCTGTCGTCCGCGACGCCGCGAGCGGCCTGCGGCGCAACATCACGATGGCGCTGGCGGTCGTGCTCTGCACCACCGTGTCGCTGGCGCTGCTCGGCGTCGGGCTGCTCGCCCAGCGGCAGGTCGCGATCACCAGCGACTACCTGTCCGGCCGCGTCGAGCTCGCCATCTTCCTGACCGACGACGTGACCCCCGACCAGCGCGACGCGCTGCAGACGGCGCTCAGCAGCGACCCCGCCGTGCAGCACCTCGACTACGAGAGCAAGGCTGACGCCTACACCAAGTACCGCGCCCTGTTCGCCGACAGCCCCGAGCTGCTCGACGGCGTCACGGCGGCTGACCTGCCGGCCTCGTTCCACGTCAAGCTCAGCGACCCGCGCACCTTCGCCGCCGTGGCCCAGCGCTACCGCGGGCGCCCTGGCATCGACTCGGTGCAGGACTGGCGCAAGCAGCTCGACGTCCTGTTCAAAGTGCTCAACGGCGTGCAGTTCGCGGCATTCGCGCTGGCAGCCGTGCTGGGGCTGGCCACGCTGGTGTTGCTGTTCAACACCATCCGCGTCGCCGCGCACACCCGTCGCCGGGAGATGCGCATCATGCGGCTGGTCGGGGCCAGCAACCTGCACATCGCCTCGCCGTTCATCCTCGAGAGCGCAGCTGCCGGGCTGCTCGGCGGCCTGCTCGCCGGGCTGGCGCTGTACGCGTTCCGCGTCGTCGTCGTCGACGGCTGGCTGCAGCACCAGCACTTCACCCCACCGGTCAGCAGCGGCGACGTGTGGCGCGTCATCGCCGAGATGGTGCTCGCCGGGCTGCTGCTCGGCGCTGGGATGGCTGTGCTCGCGCTGCGCCGCAACCTGCGCGCGACCGAGTCCCTCGGGTTCGTCGCCACCCGGCGGGCAGCCCGGCAGGTGCGAGCGGCCGACCGCAGCGCGCAGCCGACGGCCGCCGTGGTCCCGCCTCAGGCCGGTGCGCCGGGAGCCCCCGCATCGTCCGCACCGCCCCAGCCAGCGCAGCCGCCCGTCGCCGCCGGAGGCCACCGCCGGCGCTGAGAAGCGGTCGAGCACCCCTCGTATGCTGGGCTGATGCCCAAGGAGACCGGTCGCAAGGTGATCGCCTCCAACCGCAAGGCGCGCCACGACTACTCCATCCTCGACACCTACGAGGCCGGGCTGGTCTTGGTCGGCACCGAGGTCAAGTCGCTGCGCGAGGGGCGCGCCAACCTCACCGAGGCGTTCGCGCAGATCGACGACGGCGAGGCGTGGCTGCACAACCTGCACATCCCCGAGTACACGCAGGGCACGTGGACCAACCACACCCCCCGGCGGCGCCGCAAGCTGCTGCTGCACTCGGAGGAGATCGGCAAGCTCATCGGCCAGACCCAGGAGTCGGGCTTCACGCTGGTGCCGCTGGCGCTGTACTTCAAGGACGGCCGGGCCAAGGTCGAGATCGCGCTGGCACGCGGCAAGAAGGCCTACGACAGGCGGCATGACCTGGCCGAGCGTGATGCCCGCCGCGACATGCAGCGCGCGCTGGGGCGCCGCAACAAGGGGATGGACTGAGCGCGGCGCCGGTGGCGCGGGCGGTAGCGCGGCCGGCGGCGCCGTGGAAGCGCGCGGTACCCGCGCCCGGTCACCCGCCGGTGCGCCCGCGCGCCGGCATCGGCAGCGCGCTCGTCGTGCTGGTGTGGATTCCGTCGGTCCTGCTGCTAGACGCCGGGGCCTCGCTCGGCCAGCAGCGCCTGCTCGGGCTCGCCACCTGGCTGCTGCTCGCCGTCCTGCTGCTGCGCGAGGACCCCTTGACGAGGCTGCAGGTCGGTGTGGTCGTCGGTTACGCCACCCTCGTCGAGCTGATCTTCTCCGGGCTGCTCGGCACCTACGTCTACCGCCTCGACCGCGCCGGCGCGGTCACGAGCCTGCTCGATCGCGTGCCGGCGTTCGTCCCACCCGGGCACGGCCTGGTCTACCTCGCGGCTGTCGTCCTCGGGCGGCGGGTGCCGGTATGGACGGTGCAGGCGGCGATGCTCGGCGTGGCCGGGTACGCCGTGTGGGGGCTCGTGTTCTCCCCTCAGCTCGACGTCCTGGGCGCCTTGTGGGCGGTGTGCCTGCTGTGGTTCCTCGCCCGCGGGCGGGCGCCGCGGGTGTACGCCAGCGCCTTCGTCGTCGTCACCTTCCTGGAGGTGCTGGGCACCTCGCTCGGCACCTGGCGCTGGGGCGCGCACGATCCGGTGCTCGGCTGGATCGCTATCGGCAACCCGCCGAGCGGCGCCGCCGGGGGCTACTGCTTCTTCGACGCCGCGGCACTGGCGCTGGCGCCGCTGATGCTGGGGTGGCTGCGGCGGGGGCGCCCTGGGCGCGCCGCGGTGCCGGGGCCGTGATCTGGCAGGAGCTCGGACTGCCCGGTCTCGCCGACGTTCACGTGCACTTCCTGCCGGAGCCGGTGATGCGCAAGGTGTGGGGCTTCTTCGACGCGGCGCAGCAGCACTACGGCACGCCATGGCCCGTGCAGTACCGGCTGCCGCAGGATGAGCGCCTGGCGATCCTGCGAGCGCTCGGCGTGCGCGCCTTCCCGGCGCTGGTCTACCCGCACAAACCCGGCATGGCGGGCTGGCTCTCGTCCTGGGCGCTCGATCTCGCCGCCGCCGAGCCCGACGTGGTCGCCTCCGCCACCTTTTACCCCGAGCCGTCGGCGGTGGGCGAGGTCGAGACAGCGCTCGCCCGCGGGGCCAGGCTGTTCAAGGCCCACGTGCAGGTTGGGGGGTACGACCCGCGCGACCCGCTGCTCGACCCCGTGTGGGGCCTGCTCGCCGAGGCGGGGGTGCCAACGGTGATCCACTGCGGGGACGGGCCCATCCCCGGCCGGCACACCGGGATCGGTCCGATGGCCGAGGTGCTGGCGCGCCACCCCCGGCTGCCGCTCGTCATCGCACATGCCGGCGCCCCCCGGTACGAGGACTTCGTCGACCTCGCGGAGCGGCACGACGGCGTCGCGCTCGACACCACGATGGTCTTCACCGACTTCATGGCCCGAACCGCGCCCTTCCCGGCCGCGCTGGTGCCGCGGATCCGCGACCTGGGCCTGGCCGGCAGCGTCATGCTCGGCACCGACTTCCCCAACATCCCCTATGCCTACGAGCGCCAGATCGAAGCCCTGGTCCGGCTCGACCTCGGCGACCAGTGGCTCCGGGAGGTGCTCTGGTACGCCCCGGGACGGGTGCTCGGGCTGGTCGACGGCTGACTTGCGCGCCCGCTTTGAGTAGGCCCGGCAGGATGGGCAGGTGCCGCGCCTGCTCGTCGTCCACCACACACCCTCCCCGGCCCTGCAAGAGGTGCTCGAGCGTGTCGTCGCCGGCGCGCGGGACGACGCGATCGAGGGCGTCGAGGTGGTCCTGCGCCCCGCGCTGACCGCATCGCCGGTGGATGTGCTCGAAGCCGACGGCTATCTGCTAGGCACCCCGGCCAACCTCGGCTACCTGTCGGGGGCGCTGAAGCACTTCTTCGACACCGTCTACTACCCGTGCCTGGAGGCGACCCGCGGGCGCCCGTTCGGGGCGTGGGTGCAGGGCAACAACGACCTGGCCGGGGCATTGCGTGCCCTCGACGCGATCACGACCGGGCTGGCCTGGCAGCAGGCCGCGCCGACCCTGCAGATCGCCCGGCCGCTCGACGCTGCCCTGCGTGAGGCCTGCTACGAGTTGGGCGGGGTGCTCGCGGCGACGCTCGCATCCGCCTAAGGCCCGAGCCGTGCCCCGAGCGTCAGACGGGTTGTGCCACCGTGCCGGTGCGGCGCTTGTGTGTGACGACGTCGGCGGCGGCCACGGCAAGGGCGGCGAGGATGAAGGCGATGTTGACGTACAGCGCGTGGCGGTACGCGACGGCGTAGTCACCGCGGTGCGATGCCAAGGTTGAGAAGAACACCGAGCCGATGGCGGCAATCCCCACGGCGGCGCCGATGCGCTGGCAGGTCTGCAGCACGCCTCCGGCCGCTCCGCCCTGGGCCGGGGGCACCTCGGCGAGGCTGACCGACTGGTTGGGGGCGATGACCAGGCCGCTGCCGAAGCCGCCGATGACCAGCGGCAGCAGCGTGGCCAGGGCCGCCGAGTGGCCGGGCACCAGTTTGACGGCGATGTCGGTCCCGATGAACCCGAGCGCGACGAGCGCCAGGCCCGCAGCGATCTGGGCCCGCCCGAAGCGCGTGATCGTCCGGCCGCCGATCGTCGCCGACACCGCGGAGGCGAGCGCGAAGGGTGTCAGGCTGGCGCCCGCCAGCAGGGCGCTGTAGCCCAGGCCGTTCTGCAGGAACAGGGTGAAGATGAAGAAGATCCCGGTGAACCCGGCGAAGAACAGCAGGCCGACGAGCGCGCCGAGCGAGTACGAGCGCACCTGCAGCAGCTCGAGGTTGACGACGGGCTGACCGCCCCTGCCCTGGTACCGCCGCTCCCACGCGACGAACGCGCCGAGCAGCACCACAGCGAGCACGACGAGCAGCCACTTGGCGCTGCCCTTCCACTCGCGCTCCTCCACGAACGGCAGCAGCAGGCTCAGCACGCCGGTACCGAGCAGGCCGACGCCGACCGGGTCGAGGTCCTGCCCCCCGCGCTCGGCCTTGCTGCGCGACCGGTGCGGGATGACCCGGAAGGCCAAGGCGATGGCCAGCACGCCGACCGGCAGGTTGACGTAGAAGATCCAGCGCCAGCCGTCGGCAACGCCGAACAGCTTGATGATGAGGCCGCCGAGCAGCGGCCCGATTGCAGTGGAGATGCCGATCGTCGCGCCGAAGAAGCCGAAGGCCCGGCCCCGCTCCTCGCCACGGAACAGCTGCTGGATGAGCCCGGTGATCTGCGGGGTCAGGATGCCGCCGGCGAGCCCCTGGACGAGCCGCGCAGCCACGAGCCACGTCGAGGTGGTCGCGATACCCGCAGCAGCACTGGCGACTGTGAAGAGTGCGACCCCGGCGACGAACAGGTTGCGCTGGCCGCGGGCGTCGCCGAGCCGCCCGGACGGGACGAGCACGAGGCCGAAGGTCAGCGCATACCCCGACAGCACCCAGGACAGGGCGCTGGAGGATGCGTTCAGGCCGGCGCGGATGGAGGGCAGTGCGACGTTGACGATGCTGACGTCGAGCAGCGTCATGAAGGCGGCCACGAGGCACACGCCGAGCGCGGCCCACCGGCGCGGGTCCTGACCGTCGTCGGACATCGCCTTACCGGCTGTGCCTGCTGTGCGTGCTGTGCCTGCTGCCCCCGCCTGCCCCGCTGCTACCGCCACGCCCCTCTCGTCCCCCTGCTGCATCGCTTCGATCCTCGCCGGATGCCCTTGGTTCGGCGCGGGCAGCCCCTCCGAACGGGTGATGTCGGTGGACTGAGCCGGCTCGGTGGGGGAAGATTAGATATACCGCCGTCGTTCGGCTGCGGTGTGCCCACCCGGGTACGGGCGGCCGCACGATCAAGGGGGTGACTGGCTTCGACTCCAGGTGTCGAGGCAGGGGAAGCGGGCCGAGGATGAACGGTTGTCTCGTTAACGATCCGTTCGAACCAATAGCTGCCAACAAAACGCAGCCTGCTTACGCTCTCGCTGCCTAAGCGAGTGTCGTAGCCGTCAGCCCGGGAGTGCTCCCGGCCCGGGGTCTGGCGTCGACAGGGAGCTCACCGTCTGACCCGGTCGCGGGGTGAGGCGGAAAAGCAAACAGCGACTGAGCCACACCGGCTTGTCTGCGAGACCGGTGGGGCTGAGAAACAAGAAGCAGACTGCGCCCGGAGAAGCCCTGGTTCGGTTCTGGAGGACGCGGGTTCGATTCCCGCCACCTCCACCTATCGAAGGCCACCGGCAAGGGGCCCGACCGTCACGGTCGGGCCCCTTGCTCGTCTCCAGCGGCCCACAGCCAGGCCGTTTGGGGGCCGGGGGACCGGACAGAACGGCGGCGACCGGATGCGACGGGCCCGGCCCGTGGTGCCCGGTAGCTGCTGGCGCCGCTCAGGGAGGGCACGTGACCGCTCTCCCGAACCCGAATCAGTCTCGCGACCGCCTGAGCCGTGTGCTCGGCGTCGTCAGCCTCGGGCTGGGCGTGCCGCCGCTGGCTGCCCCCGCCCGGTTCTCACAGGCCATCGGCGTCACCGGGGTGCAGCGCCACCGGCTGGCCGCCACCGCCGTGGGCGTCCGCGAGCTCGGGGCTGCCGCCGGCTTGCTCGCGTTCGGCGGCAGCCCGTGGTTGTGGGCAAGGATCGCGGGCGATGCGATGGACCTGGCCCTGCTCGGCCGGGCGCTGCGCGAGCACGACCGGCGCGACCGGGGGGTGCAGGGGGTGTTCGGCCTGCGTGCCCGGCTGCGCCGCAGCCAGCCAGAGCCCAGCGGCCGCGAGCGCACGGTCGCTGCGATCGCGGGCATCACCGCACTCGACATCTACGCCGCCACGACCCGGTCCCGCAAGGACCTGGGGCTCGAGATCGCGGCGACGACGACAGTGGCCAAGACCCCGGAGCAGGTCTACGCCTTCTGGCGCCAGCTCGAGAACCTGCCGACCTTCATGGGCCATCTGGAGGAGGTGCGCGTATCGGGCGACGGGACCAGCCACTGGCGGGCCAGCGCGCCCCTGGGCAGCAGCGTCGAGTGGGACGCCCGGATCGTCGAGGACGTGCCGGGGAGCGGATCGCCTGGCGTTCCGCGGAGGGCGCCGATGTCCGCAACAACGGCGTCGTGCGCTTCGCACCCGCCCCGGGCGGCCGCGGGACCGAGCTGCACGTGACCCTGCGCTACACCGTGCCCGGTGGCGCGCTCGGCCGGGCGATTGCGCGCTACTTCGGCGAGGAGCCGCACCAGCAGCTCGACGACGACCTGCGGCGGTTCAAGCAGGTGCTGGAGACGGGCGAGGTCGTCCGCTCGGAGGGGGCACCGGGCGGCAAGCTCGCCCGGCACGAGTTCCCGCAGCACGCAGCTCAGCCGCTCACACCCAACGAGCTCGCCGAGGAGGCACGCGCATGAGGGCCACCTGCTGGGCCGGTCGCAACACAGTCGAGGTCCGTGACGTCCCTGACCCGTCGATCCTCAACAGCCGCGACGCCATCGTGAAGATCACGTCAACGGCGATTTGCGGCTCGGACCTGCATCTGGTCGACGGCTACGTGCCGACGATGCAGAACGGCGACATCCTCGGCCACGAGTTCATGGGCGAGGTTGTCGAGGTGGGCGCCGGGGTCGACAGCGCGACGCTGTCGGTGGGCGACCGCGTCGTCGTCCCATTCCCCATCGCGTGCGGGGTGTGGGGCCTGCCGGGCCGAGCTGTACTCGTGCTGCGAGAACAGCAACCCCAACGCGGGGATGGCGAAGAAGCTCTTCGGCCACCCGACCGCCGGGATCTTCGGCTACTCGCACCTGACCGGCGGGTTCGCCGGCGGCCAGGCGCAGTACGCGCGGGTGCCTTTTGCCGACGTCGGACCCCTGAGGATCGAGTCCGACCTCACCGACGAGCAGGTCCTGTTCCTGTCCGACATCCTGCCCACTGCCTACATGGGCGCCGAGATGTGCGACATCCAGGACGGTGACGTCGTGGCGGTCTGGGGTGCCGGACCGGTCGGCCAGCTCGCGATGGACAGCGCGCGGGCACTCGGCGCCGCAGCGGTCATCGCCATCGACAAGGAGCCCTACCGGCTGCGGATGGCCGAGCAGGAGGGTTACACGACGAGCGACTTCGAGCAGGTCGACGTCCGCTCCCGGCTGCTGGAGCTGACCGGTGGCCGTGGCCCGGACAAGTGCATCGATGCCGTCGGGCTCGAGGCGACGCACGGCAGTCCGCTGGTCAACTCCTACGACGGCGTCAAGCAGGCCACCCGGGCTGAGAGCGACCGGCCGCACGCGCTCCGGCAAGCGATCATGAGCTGCCGCAGCGGTGGTGTGGTGTCGGTGATCGGCGTGTACGGCGGCTTCATGGACAAGTTCCCGAGCGGGGCGTGGATGAACAGGTCGCTCACGCTGCGGACGGGCCAGTGTCACGTGCACCGCTACCTCAGGCCGCTGCTCGGCCGGATCGAGCGCGGGGAGATCGACCCGACCAGGATCATCACCCACACCCTCCCGCTGGAGCAGGCGCCGTACGGGTACGAGATCTTCAAGCACAAGAAGGACGCCTGCGAAAAGGTCGTCCTCAAGCCCTGACCGCTCGGCAGCTGAGGCTGCAGGTGCATCCCCCTGGTTGACGACGTTGACACGGCAGTATTATCAGTGTTGACGACGTTGACCGGAGGATGCATGGCAGTGATGCCCACGACCCTGGCGCCGAGCCACGCGCGCTACCTGGAACAGGTCGCTGCCGAACTGGCGCTGCGCGACCCCGACGGCAGCCGGATGCAGCAGGTCGACGACCCGCACGAGCTGGCCCGTGAGGCGGCCGAGCAGGCGATCGACACCGCTGCTGCCTGGGAGACGCACCTGGGCGCGTTCCATGACGTCGACGGTGTGCGCGGGCTGCTCTCCCGCGACGGCCGTCCGGTCAGCAAGCAGGCGGTCAGTAAGCGCAAGGGCCTGCTGGCGCTGACGACTGGCTCGGGCCGGGTCGTGTACCCCAGGTTCCAGTTCACCGGCGGTGCGCCGACACCAGGGCTCGAGGCCGTGCTCGAGGCGCTGCCCGAGCGCCTGGCCTCGCGGTGGACGGTCGCCTCCTGGCTCGTCTCGCCCCAGGCGCAGCTGGGCGGCGAGGTCCCGATCGAGGTGCTGCGCCAGGGCAGCGCCCAGCCCGTGGTGGCCGCCGCGCGCGAGTGGGCCGCGAGCCTCCGCGACTGATGGCGGTGCCAAGGCCGCCGGCGGGGCTTGCCGGGTTCCCGGTGCTCAGCCGTTCGGCGGCCTCGGCCCCGCTCTACCGCATCTGGCTGGCCCGCGACCCCGTGAGGGGCGCTGCGCGGACCCCGTGGTTTTTCTCCAGCGTCCCGTCCGCGGAGGCCGGCCGCTTCGACCTGCCGGCCCCGGCGGGCAGCTGCTACTTCTCCGACCGGCGCTACGGCGCCTGGCTGGAGGTCTTCCGCGGCTGCGGATTGGTCGACCGCGTCGATGTCGAACGCCGGCGCCTGCTCACTGTCGTCCCGGTGGCCGAGGCGCCACGGCTCGCCGACCTGCGTGCCCCGGCCGCACACGCCTTCGCCGTCACCGCCGACCTGGCCGGCGGCGACGACTACTCGCAGACTCAGGGCTGGGCAGCGGCGCTGCACGAGGCCGGGTTCGCGGGCATCAGCGGGACGGTGCGCCACGACCCGACCCACGTTGCCCGCACCGTCGCGATCTTCGGGCGTGCCGGGCCCCGGGCGAGGGTGGCCGGATGGCGGAGCAGGACGGTGCCAATTGTCAGCGACATCGCCCTGCTGAGCGAGCTGGCGCCGTTCGGGACCGGCGTCGCGGGCCGGCCATGGGACGTGGCCACAACCCCCGTCCAGCAGTAGCCGGGGTCATCCGGGCGAGCGGTAGAGCGGCATCATGGCAACGTGCAGCACCTCGTGCCCGACCCGCTGACCCGGCTCGTCGAGTGCGGCGGCGCCGTGGTGCTGTCGGGAGCCGGCCTGTCGACCGAGTCGGGCATCCCGGACTACCGCGGGCCCACCGGGTCGCTGCGCCGCCACACCCCGATGACCTTCCAGAGCTTCCTCGCCGACCCGCTCGCCCGGCACCGCTACTGGGCGCGCAGCTACCTGGGCTGGGCGCAGCTGGCATCAGCCGAGCCGAACGAGGGACACCGGGCGGTGAGCGGGCTGCAGGCGGCCGGGCTGCTGGCGGGCATCGTCACCCAGAACGTCGACGGGCTGCAGCAGGCGGCTGGCGCGAGCGGCGTCGTCGAGCTGCACGGCGGCCTGAACCGTGTCGTATGCCTGCACTGCGGCGCCCGGAGCAGTCGCGCTGTCGTGGATGCCCTGCTCCGGGCGGCCAACCCGACGTTCAGCGCCCGTGCCTCTGCCTTCAACCCGGACGGCGATGCCGACCTGCCCGAGGCCGAGCTCGACCGCTTCGTCATGGTCGACTGCCCGCTGTGTGGCGCGGGGCCGCTCAAGCCCGACGTGGTCTTCTTCGGGGAGTCGGTCCCGCGCGACCGGGTCGAGCTGTGCTTCGAGCTCGTCGACGCGGCACGCTCGCTGCTCGTGCTCGGCTCGTCGCTGACGGTCTACTCCGGCTACCGGTTCGCGCTGCGGGCAGCCAAGCGGGGCACGCCAGTCGCCATCGTCAATCAGGGCAGCACCCGCGCGGATGCCCTCGCCGCTGTCCGGGTCGACGCACCGCTCGGCCGGGTTCTGCCCTCCGTCGTCGAGGCGCTCGGGCTGAACCGGCGTGCGCCAGCTCAGCCGGTCGCTCAGGTGTAGACGACGCTCACGTGGCCGGCGCTGTCTTGCGTGGCCACCCCGTGCTGGAAGCGCTGCTGCAGGCCACCGCTTACCGCTGCCGGGTCGGACGTGGGGTAGCCGAGCCGGCCCCGCTCCCATCCCATCGACGACCAGGTGACGCGGATGGCCCCGTAGACGGCATGCGCCCCGGTTGCGGACGTCCAGTAGATCGACCCGTCGTGACCGTTGCGCGGGTCATGGAAGTGGTTGAAGCGGCCGACGCTGTCAGGGCATCGCGTCTCGTTCGTGGACGGGTACCCGAGCACCCCGCGCTCCCAGCCCGTGGCCTGCCACGTGTTGCGGATGGCGCCATGGACCTCGTGGATGCCTGAGGACAGGTGGGCGTAGATGGAGCCGTTGGTGCCGGTCTGGACATTGTGGAAGTGGTTGAACGCGCCCTGGCCGTCGGGGGTGCGGGTCTCGTCCGTCGTGGGATAGCCGATGACGCTGCGCTCCCAGCCGAGTGCGCTCCACAGGCTGCGGATGCCGCCGCGCACGCTGTGTGCCCCCACCGAGGGGTGCCAGTAGATGGAGCCGTCCGTCTGGGTGCCGAGGTTGCGGAAGTGGTTGAAGCGTCCGCGCAGGTCCGGGCAGGGCAACTCGTCCGTGGTGGGGTAGCCGAGCACGCCGGTCTCCCACGCCAGCGCCCCCCAGTGGTCGCGGATCAGCCCCATGACGGCATGCGCCCTCGTGGAGGGGTGCCAGTAGACCGAGCCGTAGGCGTATCGCTGGCGTTTGCCGACGTGGTCGGGGTTGACGTACTCCGGTTCGACCGGTCCGCCGAGGAACCCACCGGCGCCCCCGAGGTCCTGCCAGTGCTGGACGACCGGTGACCAGTACTGCGAGGTCAGGCACGGTGCGCTGTGGTCGGCGGTGTAGTTGTCGGTCGCGCTTGCGGTGCTGCACGACGGGTCGACCTGCCACGGCGGCGTGCAGCTGACCACGCGGCAGGCGACCGGCCCGGTGCATCCCACCTCCTGGTGGCACTGGCCGTAGCGGAACACGTTCCAGCAGACCCGCCGCGAGTCGCACGTGCCGCTTGCGCAGTGGGCGCTGCAGTTCCAGCAGTTCGAGGTGCAGAAGGACTCCCCGGCGGTGCATCCGTTGCTGCAGCGCGTGCACTCGCCCTGACAGTCGATGTAGTAGCGCGCCGAGCCGCCGCAGAACCCTGAGCCATCGGCTTTCCACCAGCCGCCGACCACGGTCCCGGGCGGACAGGCGTTGATGCCGTTGTTGATCGTGCAGCAGAAGGCGGTGTAGCCCGCGTCGCAGGTGGCGGCGCTGCCGCAGACGGCGGCGTAGGCCGTGCCGGGCTTGAGCAGGAACTCTGCGGGGGCGACGGCGAGCGCCGAGCCGACGAGCGCGGCCCGGGACAGGAAGCGGCGCCGGTCGCTGCCGCGGCCGGACAGGGCTGTGGCGGCCCGCTGAACGATGCGGGCGCTCACCGACGTGGGTTCGTGCCGGACCGGTTCCTGCCGGGTGGGCAGCTCGAGTGTCATCCGGTCATCCCGTCGTCGGTGTCGCGGCTTGCGCTGTTGGCTGGTCGATGGCGATGGATCTCAGCGTCGCGTGCGCCAGCGGCACGAGCCCGGCGCGGGCGCCGTGACTGCCGAGCACGACGTAGAGGCAGAACGAACGGCGCTGCTCGGTGAAAAAGGTCTGCGAGCCCGACTGCCCGGTGATCGTCCGTTGCAGCCGGTTCGGGGAGAACTGCCCGGTCGTCAGCTGAGCCGGACGCCCCTTGCTGGCGAACAGGTGTGTGTCGACGGCCCCTGGTCCGAACTCGAGCAGCGCGAGAAACACGTCGCGCGGGCGCATCCCCTCGACTGCCCCCCCGCCGTAGTCGCCGCGGACCTCGGGCAGGGGGAATGTCGCCGCGTGAACGATCGGGTAGGTGCGTTCACCCGGTTCGGTCGGGGTGCGCTGGTAGATGCGGACGTCCCAGCCGCGTGGGGCGGCGACCGACAGGCCGTGGGCGTGCAGCGACATCAGGTTCCTCCTGCGGTGACGCCGAAATGGGTGAGGGCGCCGAGCTGAGAAAGGGCACCGAGCGCGCCGAGGACGGCAATGACCCCGAGAGCGACGATGGCGGTCCGGCGGGCCAGGGGCTCCGCAACGGCCAGGCGTCGATGCATGACAGCCAGGCTGACGGCCGATCGGGTCCGCCGCAGCCCCAGGACGGGCAGCGCCCGGGCCAGGCCGAATGCGAGCCCGACGAGCGCGCCGGCTGCGGGTGAGGCGGTGAGCAGGGCCGCGGCCCAGGTGACGTAGACGCTCGCCGACGTCACGATCGTCGCGACGCCCACCCCGAGCTGGACGCCGAACCCGCCCCCGTAGACCCAGCCGCGGTAGCGCGCCAGCCAGTCCTCGTCGACCTGGCGGCGTGGCCCCGGCAGCGGCCGCCCCCGTAGCAGCAGGTCGGCGCCGCATCCCGCCGCCGCGGCCGCTGCCAGCACAGCGAGGGCCGTGCCCGCGGCAGGGCGCAGTCCCGCCCCGTGCAGCAGGGCAAGGGCGAGCTGGCCGACCAGCCCGGCCGCGGCACCGAACGCTGCAGCGGCGAGTGCTGATCCGACCACGTACCAGGCGACTGTGACGCCCCAGCGGGCGTGGCGGCCCCGCTCGCCGAGCGGGGTGATGCTGGTCAGCATCGACTCACCTCAAGGCGACCAGGTCGACCGGACGGCGGCAACGACGGCCAGCGGCACGCCCAGGGCCAGCACGGAGGGAGCCAGCACGGGGGAGGCCAGCACGGGGGAGGCCAGCACGGCCGGGCCGATCACCCGTCCGCCGGCACGGGACGGGAGCGTTGCTGCTCGAGCCCGAGGTCCTCGGCGGTCAGGTACAGGCTCGGGTGGCCGGGGTTGATGCGCGCGGCGAGCAGTTCGCTGTCGGCCCGCTCCTCACGCCGGGCCCCGGCCGACGGCGCGTCGAGGTCGGACGGCCCGCTGCGCTGGGCGGCCCGGTCGCCGGTCGAGGTGCGCACCAGCTCTGCCACCTGCTCCCATGCGCTGGCCGCCCCCTCGCCGACGACGCGGGCCTCGGGTCCGCTGACCTGGACGAAGTACGGCGCCACCGGCACCTCGTAGGCATCCCAGGCCTGGCTGGACAGGACGACCGGCAGTCCGGCGGGAGCCAGCTCGCGCAGCCGCGACACGCTTTCCTCTGCCGACGACCGGGTGACGACGACGAGCCGCATCCCGGCCGGGAGCCCGAGTCGCGCGGTGTCGGTGAACGCCTTCCAGAAGCTCTGGCAGGTCAGGCAGCCCGAGGACAGGAAGGCGATCAGGGTGTCGTGCCCGGCGCCGGCCACGACGAGCCGGACGGCCTCGCCACGAGGCGTCGCGCCCTCGACGTCCACAGCCGCAGCGGACGTACCCGCCACGGCCTTGGGCAGCGCGCGCCCCGGCGGGACGGGGAACTCGAGGTCGACCGGTCCGAACGAGCCCGGAGCGGTCTCGCCGTCGCCGGCCCCCAGCTCGTGCAGGCGACGCAGGATGTCGGCGTGGCTGCGCAGCAGCCCGGCCACCAGCACGCCGAGCAGCAGCAGGGCCATGCCCTCGATGACGACGAGCGCTGTCACGATGACCTCCCGGGCGGGGTGGCGGTAAGCATCGGCAGGACCGCGAGGGCGTAGTAGGCAAGCGCGGCGCACCCCGCGGAGTACGCCAGCAGCGGAACGCCGCCCCACGGGGACGCGGTCAGGACCGACGTCAGCGAGCCCGGCGGCAAGGCGCCGGCGCCGGCCGCTCCCGTAGCGAGCAGCAGGTTGACCCCGATGTGGGTCAGGGTCGGCGGAGTGTCCGCACGGCCGAAGCAGCCGCAGGACGCGAGGACGCCTCCACGACGGCGGGCGACGGCGACGAAGACAGCGAAGGCGAGGTAGGACGCGCTGACCAGCGCAGCCGCCCACCAGGACCCGGTGAGCACGGCAGCGATGCAGATGGCGACCTCGACCGCGCCGCCGAGCCGCACGAGGCCGCCCGGCACGCGCAGACCCACAGACCGCAGCGCCCGCACCGCCGGATCGGGACGGCCGACCTTCTGCACTCCCGCAGCAGCCAGCAGCGCCGCGGCGGCGAGCAGTGGGCCGGAGCAGGGCGACACGGGCGCAACGTAACCCACGACGGCCTCGTTGTGGGCTACCGATCGGGTGGCGGCTAGGGGGCGACCGGCGGTTGGCCACCCGGGAGCGGGGTGCGAGGATCACCGATGCCGGCGAGCCGTGCTCGCGGTCGGCCGGACGTGCATCCAGCGGAGGTGGCCATGACTGTCCAGGACGCGCTGCGAAACGACGCCGGGGAGCTGGCGCACGACGTCGCCGAGCTGCGGCACCGCCTGCACCGCCGTCCGGAGATCGGGCTCGACCTGCCCGAGACGCAGCGCACCGTCCTCGAGGCCCTGGACGGGTTGCCGCTCGAGGTCACCACCGGGCAGTCGGTCTCGTCCGTCACGGCCGTGCTCCGCGGCGGTGCTCAGGGCGGTCAGGGCGGCGACGCTGACGCTGGCCGCTCGCCCATCGTCCTGCTGCGCGGCGACATGGACGCGCTGCCCGTGCAGGAGTCGGCGGGGCTCGACTTCGCCAGCGAGGTGCCGGGTGCGATGCACGCCTGCGGCCACGACCTGCACACCGCGATGCTCGTCGGGGCGGCCCGGCTGCTCAGCGCCCACCGCGCGGAGCTGCCCGGCGACGTGCTGTTCATGTTTCAGCCGGGCGAGGAGGGCTTCGACGGCGCGGCCCACATGATCGAGGAGGGCGTGCTCGATGCCGGCGGCCGCCGGGTCAGCGCCGCCTACGGGATGCACGTGCTGTCCGCCCGCTTCCCCCGCGGCATGTTCACGACCCGCCCCGGCACCTTGATGGCCGCGAGCGACCGGATGCTCGTGACCGTCCGCGGCGCGGGTGGCCACGGCTCCACCCCCTACCGCGCCAAGGACCCGATCGTCGTAGCCGCGGAGATGGTGACCGCCCTGCAGACGGCGGTGACCAGGCGCTTCGACGTCTTCGACCCCGTCGTGGTCACGGTCGGCTCGTTCCACGCCGGAACGAAGCGCAACATCATCCCGGACGAGGCGACCTTCGATGCGACAGTCCGCAGCTTCTCCCCGGAGGCCCATGAGCGGGTGCGAGCCGAGACTGTCCGCGTCTGTGAAGGCATCGCGGCTGCCCACGGTGTCGAGGTCGACGTGCGCTACACCGACGAGTACCCGGTCACCGTCAACGACCCGGAACAGGCGGCGTTCGCCGCCGACACGGTCCGCGAGGTGATGGGGGAGGAGCGCTACACCCCGATGCCGGTCCCGGACGCGGGCGCCGAGGACTTCTCGCGCGTCCTCGACGCCGTCCCCGGCTGCTTCCTGATGCTCGGCGCGACCCCGCACGAGGACCCGACCCAGGCGCCGACCAACCACAGCCCGCGCGCGGCCTTCGTCGACGAGGTGTTGGCCGACGGCGTCCTGCTGCATGCCTCCCTGGCACTGCGCGCACTGCGCGCACTGGGGGCACTGGAGAGCGACGCCCCGTAGGCCGCTCCTCCGGGCGAGGGTCAGGCAGGGATGCTGACGCCGACGCCGCCGCGCGTGGCCGCCCCGTAGTGCTGCTTCTCGCGCGCCAGGTCGAGCGGTTTGATGCCATTGCGGCCCGCCAGCGCCGCCTCGTCGAGCAGGGCGGCAGGCACGATCCACGCGACCTCGAACTCGAGGCCGTCGGGGTCGTGCGCGTACAGCGACTTGGTCGTGCTGTGGTCGGATGCTCCGACCAGGGCGCCAAGCGCCGACAGCCGTCCCGCCAGCCGCTCCAGCTCGTCGAGCGTGTCGACCTCCCACGCCAGGTGGTAGAGCCCGACCGACGAGCGGCCCGCTGGAGATGCCGCCGCACCCGCGCCCATGGCGAACAGCCCGAGGTCGTGGTCGTTGGTGGAGGCCGGGGCGCGCAGGAACGCGGCGCCCGGCATCTGGTTGACGGGCTGGAAGCCGAGCGCCTCGCGGTAGAACGCGACGCTGCGGTCGACGTCGCGGACGTAGAGCACGGCGTGGTTCAGACGCGTGACGGCCATGAGAACCTCCTCCATAGGCGGTGTGAGACCGAGTATGGTTGAGTGTTCAACACAAGGAAAGGGTGCCCATGGTGCAGGATGCCGCTCCGGCACCACCCGTGCGCTGGCTGAGTGTGTCCGAGCAGCACACCTGGCGAGTGTGGATGGAGTCCGCCCGCCTCGTGCTCGAGTCCCTCGACCGGCAGCTGGCCCAGGATGCCGGGCTGCCGCACGCGTACTACGAGATCCTCGTGCGCCTGTCCGAGGCACCCGGTCGGGCGCTGCGGATGAGCCAGCTGGCCGAGGGCGCGTCGGTCTCGCGCAGCCGGCTCTCCCATGCTGTGAGCCGCCTCGAGGAGAAGGGCTGGATCAGGCGGGAGACCTGTGCCAGCGACAAGCGCGGCGCGATCGCGCTGCTGACCGACGAGGGCTTCGCCGTCCTCGCCGCTGCTGCTCCCGGTCACGTCGAGGCGGTCCGGCGCTCGCTGTTCGATCCGCTGACGCCCGAGCAGGTCAAGCAGCTGGACGAGATTGGCTCCCGACTCCTCGCCGGGCTGGGCGAAACGTCGCCGGCCGGGTGTCCGGAGGGCGACTGACGCCGCCCGAGCAGACGACCCCAGTCGGATCTCAGCGGTGCTGCAGCAAGCGGCGGACGGCGACTGCCGCGACCGATACCCATCCGGCGCTGGTCAAGATGAACGAGACGCCGACGCCGGCGCGGTAGAGCGCTGTCCGCTCGACCTCGGGCCGCACGGCCAGCGGCAGGAACGACAGGGCGTTGGTCCAGGCGCCGATGGCGAGCGGCACGGCTGCCCGGCGCGGCAGGTCCGGCACCGCAGTGCCAGCAGCTGCGACCAGACCGCCCATGATGATGAGGTCCAGGTGCAGCTGGCGGATGCGGGCGGGTGCCCGGACGCCCAGCCGCTTGAGCGCATCCGGGTCCGACACCGCCAGCGCGAACGGGAAGCCGGCCAGGGCCCCCACTGCGAGCTCGACCAGTCCGCTCGCCACCAGGGGAGCCACAGCCACCGGCGGCGGCGCTTGCGCCCTCGCTCGCCTCACGGCAGGCCGAGCAGCGAGACGGCCGAGCGGGCCGCGGCCCCGCCCGCCTCGATGGCAATGTCGAGCGCCCGCGGCACGTCGAGGTCGTCGAGCAGGGCGGCGAGGACCGCGCCCGCGGCGGCCGGCCCGCCACCGCGGCGGCCCGCGGCGGAGTAGAGCGCGTCGAGCCGCTCGCCCGCGGCGCTGAGCACATCGGGCGTCCATTGCCAGTCCTCGTGCCACGGCCGGTCCAGCAGGGCGAGCCGCAGCGCTCCGGCCCGCGCCGTCTTCAGCAGCTCACCGACGAGCACGAGGTTGCCCGTCGACTTGGCCATCTTCTGCCCGCCGATGCCCACGGTTCCCACGTGCATCCACGCTCGCGAGAACGGGTGGACCCCGGTCACAGCCTCGGCATGGGCGGCCTCGTAGGCGTGGTGGGGGAAGCGCAGGTCGGCTCCGCCGGCATGCAGGTCCACGGCCGGCCCGAGCAGGGACAGGGCCATCGCGGCGCACTCCGCGTGCCAGCCGGGCCGGCCGGGACCCCACGGGCTCGGCCAGGCGACGATGCCCCCGCCGCCTCCACCGGCATCAAGGTCGTCCCGCGAGGCCTGCCACACGGCGACGTCCAACGGGTCGTCCTTGCCGGGGTCATCGACGTGGCCGCCGGCCGAGCGCGCCAGTGCGAGCGCGGCCTCGCGCTCGAGCCCGGCCCGCTCGGCCACCGCAGCACCCCGGAAGTAGACCGACCCGTCCCGGACGTAGGCAGCCCCGCGCCCGACGAGCGCCGCCGCCAGCTCGATGACCTGCGGCACGTAGGTGCGCGCCCGCGGCTCATGCAAGGGCGGACGCACCCCCAGCGCGGACATATCGCGCTCGAAGTCGAACTGCTGCAGCGCCGCCAGCCTGTCGTAGCGCACATCGGCGGCCCTGGCGGCTGCGAGCATGTCGTCGTCGAGGTCGGTCACGTTGCGGCAGACATCGACCTCGACGCCCGTTGCCCGCAGCACGCGGACGGCAGTGTCGGTCCAGACGAACGTCGAGGCGTGGCCGAGGTGGGTGGTGTCGTAGGGCGTGATGCCGCAGACGTAGACGCGCGCGCGACCCACGACGGGGAGCTGCGTCCCGCGCACCGTCAGGCTGCGAGGAGCGTCCGGGCCGGGCACGCCAGCAACTGTGCCACGGAGTGCGGCGCACGGCCGGGCCGTCGTCAGCCGGGGACGCCCTGCTCGGGGACGGGGCCACCCGGCGTGCCTGGCAGGATCGCCGGCATGGCGACGGCAGTGGTGACCGGGGCAAGCAGCGGTATCGGTGCGGCGAGCGCGCGTGCGCTCGCCGCGGCCGGGTTCGACATCGTCCTCGGCGCGCGGCGAGTCGACCGGCTGCGCGCGGTGGCGGACGAGGTCAGCGGTACCCCGCTCGAGCTCGATGTCACCGACACGGCGTCGGTGGAGCGCTTCGCCGCGCAGGTGCCCGCGTGCGACGTCCTCGTCAACAACGCCGGCGGCGCCAAGGGACTCGCGCCGGTGGGGGAGGCCGTCGAGGAGGACTGGCGCTGGATGTACGACGCCAACGTCCTCGGCACCATGCGGGTCACCCGCGCGCTGCTGCCCCGGCTGCGGGAGGCGGCGGCCGGCGTGGTCGTCAACATCGGGTCGGTCGCGGGCGTCGAGGTCTATGCCGGCGGGGCCGGCTACACCGCGGCCAAGCACGGCCTGCGAGCGGTGACCGAGACGCTGCGGCTCGAGCTGCTGGGCACCGGCATCCGGGTCAGCGAGGTGGCGCCGGGGCTGGTCAACACCGAGTTCAGCCTGGTCCGGCTCGGGGACCAGACAGCGGCCGACAAGGTCTACGAGGGGCTCACCCCGCTGACCGCTGAGGACGTCGCAGAGACCATCACCTGGGTCGCCACCCGCCCGCCGCACGTCAGCCTCGGCTACATCCGCATCACGCCGACCGACCAGGCGGATTCCGCCCACACCCATCGCCGGACCGACACACCCTGATCGACGGTGCCGGACGAACCGGGCATCTCGGGCCGCAGATGATCCGGACGTGTCCCTGGCATGCGATCACCGGCCCAGCCCCGGCTGTCTCTACGCTGCTGAAGACATCGGCCGCGGCTGTGCGTCCGAAGCACGTGATGTGACCTGAGTGGTGGCACGCGGTAGCACTGGTAGCACTGGTAGCACTGCGTGAGTGGCACGAGCAAGGGGGACGAGGGGCACCATGAACATCATCAGCGCGGTCACCAACCAGGTCGGCGCCCTCCGAGTGCTGGCCGGCACCGGGGTGGCACGCCCCATCCGGCCCGACCGGCTGGTGGGGATGGGCCTCGCCGTCGCGCGATGGGGCATCACGCCGGCCACAGGCTTCGCGGCGGGCGCTGCGCGCTACCCGAACGACATCGCCGTCATCGACGACCTCGGCCCCATGACCTTCCGCGAGATCGACGAGATGTCGACAGCCATCGCGACCGGGCTCCACGAGCGCGGGGTGGCCGATGGCGCCAAGGTCGGCGTGCTCATGCGCAACTCGCGCTGGTTCCTGCTGGCGCTGTCGGCCCTCGCTAAGGCGGGGACTGACGTCGTGCTGCTCAACACCGGATTCGGCGCCGAGCAGCTCGGTGACGTCTGCGAGCGTGAAGGCGTCCGCGCGCTGATCTTCGATGAGGAGTTCGCGGGGCTGGTCGAGAAGGCACCCGAGGACCTGTTGCGGGTGCTCGCCTGGTACGACGACGACGCGGAGGCCTCCAAGGACTCCGACGGCACCGCCGTGACGATGGACCTGCTCGCCGGCACGAAGCCGTCGATCGGCCGGCCGTCGCACCAGAGCAAGGTTGTCATCCTCACCAGCGGCACGACCGGTACCCCGAAGGGTGCCTCCAGGGGGGCGACAGGCGGGATCGAGCCGGCTGCGGCCATCCTGTCCGGCATCCCGCTCAAGGCGCGCGGCCGCACCGTGATCGCAGCGCCGCTGTTCCACTCCTGGGGGATGGCGCACCTTGGCCTCGCGCTGCTGCTGAGCAGCACGATCGTCATCACCCGCACGTTCGACCCCCAGAAGGTGCTGGCTCTGATCGACAAGTACGAGGCGAGCGGCCTGGCGGTGGTGCCGGTGATGATGTCGCGGATGCTCGACCTCGACGAGGACGTGCGGGCAAAGTACGACACCTCGACCCTGAAGGTCGTCGCTGTCAGCGGCTCCAAGCTGCCGGGGGAGCTGTCGACGCACTTCATGGACGCGTTCGGCGACGTCGTCTACAACCTCTACGGCTCCACCGAGGTGGCGTACGCGAGCGTGGCCTCGCCCAAGGATCTGCGCGAGGCGCCGGGGACGGCCGGGCGGGTGCTGATGGGCACGACGATCACGCTTGTCGGGGAGGACGGCAAGGAGGTGCCGCAAGGCGAGGTCGGGCGGATCTTCGTTGGCAACCCGCTGCTGTTCGAGGGCTACACCGGGGGCGAGGACAAGGACAGGCACGGCAACCTCGTCGCCAGCGGCGACGTCGGCCGCTTCGACGACAAGGGGCGGCTGTTCATCGAGGGCCGCGACGACGAGATGATCGTCTCCGGCGGCGAGAACGTCTTTCCCGGCGAGGTCGAGGACCTGCTCTCCAAGCACCCGAACGTGCGCGAGGTCGCCGTGGTCGGCGTCGAGGACGAGAAGATGGGGCAGCGCCTGGCCGCCTTCGTGGTCAAGAAGGGCAAGCTCACCGAGGCTGAGGTCAAGTCGCACGTGAAGGACAAGCTGGCCCGACACAAGGTGCCCCGCGACGTCTCGTTCATGGACGAGCTGCCGCGTAACGCGACCGGCAAGGTCCTCAAACGCGAGCTCGGGCCGGGCGGCGCGGACGGCAACACGGGCGGCAAAGGCGGCGGCAAGACCGCCGAGGCAGCGGCTGACGCCTAGCCGACAGCGCCGTCGGGCGACGACGTTTGTTGGTAGACGCACAGCGTCAGACCCTCAGCGGTAGGCGCGCAGTTGCTTGCCGATCCGGTGAGGCTCAGCGAGCAGCGGCCCGGCGATGAACTCGTGGGCGGCGAAGGCGACGGCTTCGGGCAGGTGCTCAGCTGACGTCGGGCCGTGCGGGTGATGGCGAGCGCGTAGCGGCTGTTCGGTCACCGACCAGCGCTGCGGCGCCGGGCCAGGGCTGCGGCGAGGTCCTGCTCGCTTCCCACCTCACCGTGAGCAAGCTCGTCATCCGAGGCGTTCAGTCGCCGCATCGTCTCGGTGTCGGACAACACCGCGATCGTCTCCTCCAGTGAGGCGAGATCGTCCGGTGCCAGCAGGACGGCCGACGGCCTGCCACGGACGGTGACAGTGACGCGCTCATGCTGCTCGCTCACCAGCTCAGACAGATGGGCCTTCACGTCCGCCAGCGCAGCACCCTGCTCATGGTCATCACTGTGGCTAGAAGTACTCGTCCCGTCCATCAGAAACCCTCGAGGACGGTCGGCAGGGCGGGCTCGCCGCGCGAGAGCTGGAACGCCTCGCGGGGCAGCTCGGCCCGGCTCAGCCGGAACCGCTCACGCGCGTCGTCGAGCGTCGAGCCGTCGACGCGACTGCCCCTGCGAACGAGCGGGACGAGCAGGGGACGCTCGCCCGAGCGGTTCACCTCACCGTTCTCGCGGCCGCCGTCCCGTGCCGGGCGGACGACGTCGGCGAGCGCCTGCCCGTCTGCATCCACCAGCCGCGACGCCACCTTGCGGCCACCGCGCGAGGGCTTGCCGGTCGAGCGCTTGGCCACCGGCACGCCGTCGCGCTCCACGAGCTTGAACACGAACCCCGCCGTCGGCGCACCCGAGCCGGTGACCAAAGAAGTACCGACCCCGTAGCTGTCGACGGGGGCAGAGGCGAGCCCGGCGATGGCGAACTCGTCGAGGTCGCTCGTGACGACGATGCGGGTGCCCGTCGCGCCCAGCTCGTCGAGCTGCTGGCGCACCTCGACCGCGAGGGCCCCAAGGTCACCGCTGTCGAGCCGCACCGCCCCCAGCTGCGTGCCCGCCACCTCGACTGCCGTCTGCACCCCCTGGCTGACGTCGTAGGTGTCGACGAGCAGCGTGGTGGCAGGGCCGAGCGCGGCCACCTGCGCCGCGAACGCGGACCGCTCGTCGTCGTGCGCCAGGGTGAAGGCGTGCGCGCTGGTGCCCGTCGTGGGTACCCCATAGCGGCGCCCCGCCTCCAGGTTGGACGATGCACGGAAGCCGACGATGTACGCGGCCCGCGCCGCGGCGACAGCTGCCAGCTCGTGGGTACGCCGCGAGCCCATCTCGACGCACGGCCGCTCATCTGCTGCTCCCGTCATCCTGGCGGCAGCCGCGGCGATGGCGCAGTCGTGGTTGAGCACTGACAGCAGCAGGGTCTCGAGGATCACGCACTCGGCGAGGCTTCCGCGCACGGACAGGATCGGCGTGTCCGGGAACCAGACCTCACCCTCGGCCATGCCGTCGACGTCGCCCGAGAAGCGGTAGTCGGCGAGCCAGGCCAGCGTGCGATCGTCGACGATCGCACGCCCACGCAGGTCGTCCAGCTCGGCGGCCCTGAAGCGGAAGCTCTCGAGGGCCTCCAGCAGCCGGCCGGTCCCGGCGACGACCCCGTAGCGGCGTCCTGCCGGCAGGGACCGGCCGAACACCTCGAACACGGCCCGGCGCTCGGCCACCCCCGACTGCAGCGCGCCCTGGAGCATCGTCAGCTCGTAGTGGTCGGTCAGCAGTGCCGTGCTGTGCTGCGCTGCCTCGCCGGGCTTGGTTCCTCCGCTTTCCGGGGGCGGGAGGCTTCCGGGTGAGGGCTGCATATGGGCACAATAGGAGCCATGGGCGCTGCTTCCGCCGAGCCGGACGTCCTCGAGCGCACCGACGCCGAGGTCGTCCCCGAGGACGAGGTCGCCGCCGACCGGCCGTGGGTCACGTTGGTTTGGAACGACCCCGTCAACCTCATGCCGTACGTGACCCACGTCTTCCAGAAGCTGTTCGGCTACAGCCGCGCCAAGGCGACGGCGCTGATGCTCGACGTGCACGAGCGTGGCCGGGCCGCCGTCTCCAGCGGCTCGCGCGAGCAGATGGAGCGTGACGTCACCCGCCTGCACGCCGCCGGGCTCTGGGCCACCCTGACGCACGACTCGTGAGGCCGTTCCGTCGCAAGGGAGCCGTGATCGTCGCATCCCTCGACGTCAACGAGGTGGGCGTGCTGCGCAAGCTCGCCCGTGACATCGACGCGATGCTCGCCGCGCCTGCCCTGCCCGTTGCAGCAGCGGACGCCGATGCTGAGGCCGGCGTCGCCCCGAGCGACGGTGCCCCGGTGCCGGAGCCGGAGCCGGAGCCCGATCCGCTGCACGCCATCGTCGGCCTGCCATCCGGCCCGGGGCCGAGCCGCCCGACCGACCCCGTGCTCGCCCGCCTGCTGCCCGACGCGTACGGCGAGGACGAGGCGGCGGTCGAGTTCCGGCGGTTCACTGAGGCAGAGCTGCGCGAGACCAAGCGCGGTGCCATCGACACCATGCTGACCAGCCTCCCGCCCTCGGGCGGCAAGGTGCGACTCGACGAAGAGCAGGCTGAGGCCTGGCTCGCGGCGCTCAACGACATCCGCCTGGCGCTCGGGGTGCACCTCGACGTCGCGGAGGAGTGGTACCTCGAGCTGCGGCAGCTCGACCCGATGTCGCCGCGAGCCCGCCGGCTCATGATCTACGAGCTGCTGACCCGCTGGCAGAGCTCGCTGCTGGTGGCCGTGACCGGCTACGACGACTGACCCGAGCGCCGCCCCGCCGGGGCCGGTCGGGTGGAGGGAGTCGGTCGGATAGCGTCGAGGAGTGCTCCGCCTGTCCCGCGCCCACCGCGACGCGATCGTGGAGCACGCCCGGCGCGACCATCCCGACGAGGCCTGCGGGGTGATCGCGGGCCGCGGCGGGGCGCCCGAGCGCCTCATCGCGATGGAGAACGCAGCCCGCTCGCCGACCTTCTACGAGTTCGACTCGATGGCGCTGCTGCGGCTCTACCGCGAGATGGACGAGCGTGACGAGGAGCCTGTCGTCATCTACCACTCGCACACGGCGACGCAGGCCTACCCCTCGCGCACCGACATCTCCTACGCCTCGGAGCCGAACGCCCACTACGTGCTGGTGTCGACCCGCGACCCCGGGTCGGTCGAGTTCCGCAGCTACCGCATCGTCGACGGCGCCGTCGACGAGGAGAGCGTCGAGATCGCCTGACCCGTTCGTCCGAGCGGCTCCCGTCGGCTGCTACCGGAATGTCATGTCCTCTAGTCACGTTGGAGAGTGCTGTGCCCGTGCAGGTGAAGGTTCCGACCATCCTCCGTAACTACACGGGGGGTGCGAAGTCGGTCGACGCCTCAGGAGCGACAGTCGACGAGGTCTTCACCGACCTCGACTCGCGCCACCCGGGCCTGCGGCAGCGCATCGTCGCCGAGGACGGCGGGCTGCACCGCTTCATCAACATCTACGTCAACGACGAGGACGTCCGCTTCCTCGGGGCCCTGCAGGCCCCGGTCGCCGAGGGCGACACGGTCACCATCCTTCCCGCCGTCGCCGGCGGCTGAGCCCGGCTGCCGTGCGCTTCGACAGCCTCGTCGACTCCGTCGGGCACACCCCGCTCGTCGGGCTGCCCCGGCTGTCGCCATCGCCCGACGTGCGGCTGTGGGCCAAGCTCGAGCAGGACAACCCGACGGGTTCGATCAAGGACCGCGCCGCGATCGGGATGATCGTCGCCGCCGAGAAGGCCGGCCGGCTGCATCCCGGTGCAACCGTGCTGGAGCCGACCTCGGGCAACACCGGCATCTCCCTCGCCATGGTCTGCCAGCAGCGCGGCTACCGGCTCGTGTGCGTGATGCCCGAGAACACCTCGGTCGAGCGGCGGCAGCTGCTGACGATGTGGGGCGCCGAGATCATCTCCTCGCCTGCAGCAGGGGGCTCGAACGAGGCCGTCGCCATGGCCAAGCGCGTGGCGGCCGAGCATCCCGACTGGGTGATGCTCTACCAGTACGGCAACCCGGCCAACGCCCAGGCGCACTACGACACCACCGGCCCGGAGATCCTCGAGGACCTGCCGACGATCACCCACTTCGTTGCGGGCCTCGGCACCACCGGCACCCTCATGGGCTGCGGGCGCTACCTGCGCGAGCAGCGACCGGACATCACGATCATCGCCGCGGAGCCCCGCTACGGCGAGGTCGTCTACGGGCTGCGCAACATCGACGAGGGCTTCGTCCCCGAGCTGTACGACGCGAGCGTGCTCACCCGCCGGTTCAGCGTCGGGCCCAAGGAGTCGGTGCGGCGCACGCGCGAGCTGGTGGAGCGGGAGGGTATTTTTGCCGGCATCTCGACCGGTGCCATCCTGCACGCCGCGCTTGCGATCGGCGAGCAGGAGGCGCGCGCCGGGCGGGAGGCCGACATCGCCTTCATCGTCTGCGACGGCGGGTGGAAGTACCTGTCGACCGGGGCCTACGCCGGGACGCTGGACGAGGCCGAGGCAGCGCTCGAGGGCCAGCTCTGGGCCTGAGGCTGTGACTGGATCAACACTGGTGCGGCCCCTGGCTGCGGTAACCCGGCCGTAATCTTGCACAACCCCGCGTCGGCGGGGAGCCCTTGACCCTGCAGGAGCCCCCGGTGAGCGATGCGCCGATCGGCGTGTTCGACTCGGGTGTCGGCGGCCTGACCGTGGCGCGGGCGATCCTCGACCAGCTGCCTCACGAGCCTTTGCTTTACGTCGGTGACACGGCCAACGGCCCCTACGGACCGCAGCCCATCGCCGACGTCCGCCGGCACGCCCTCGCCGTGATGGACCACCTCGTCGACGAGGGCGTCAAGCTGCTCGTCATTGCTTGTAACTCCGCCAGCGCCGCCTGCCTGCGCGACGCGCGGGAGCGCTACGCAGTCCCGGTTGTCGAGGTGATCCTGCCCGCCGTACGCCGCGCGGTGCAGGCCACCCACAACGGCCGGGTCGGGGTGATCGGCACCCGGGCCACGGTCGCCAGCCGCTCCTACGAGGACGCCTTCACCGCCAACCCGACTGTGCGGGTGACCAGCGCCGCGTGCCCTCGCTTCGTCGAGATGGTCGAGCGCGGCGAGACGAGCTCTCCGGAGCTGCTCGCACTGGCCGAGGCCTACCTCGAGCCCGTGCTGGGTGCCGGCGTCGACACGCTCATCCTCGGGTGCACGCACTACCCGCTGCTGACCGGCGTGCTCTCCTACGTGGTCGGCGACGCCGTCACGCTGGTCAGCAGCGCCGAGGAGACGGCCCGCGACGTGTTCGGGGTCCTTGCCCGGCAGGACCTGTTCCGGGACCCCGGCCTGCCCGCACCGCGGCACCGGTTCCGCGCCACCGGCGACCCGGAGCCATTCGCCCGTCTCGGCCGGCGCTTTCTCGGCCCCGAGGTCGGCACCGTCACGGGCACCAGCGGGGCCGGCATCAGCGGGGATGCCCTTCCGGCCGCGCGCGTCGGAGCGCCGGCCTGATGCGGCTGACCATCCTCGGCAATTCCGGCACATTTCCCGGGCCGGGTCGTCCGTGCTCGTCCTATCTGGTCGAGCACGAGGGCTTCCGGTTGCTTGTCGACGCGGGCAACGGCGCGCTCGGGGGGGTGCAGGAGCACTGCGGGCTGCTCGGCGTCGATGCCGTCGTGCTCAGCCACCTGCATGGCGACCACTGCTTGGACCTCGTGGCCTACTCCTACGCCCGCCGCTACCACCCAGATGGCATGGCGCCTCAGCTGCCGGTGTGGGGGCCGAGCCAGACTCAGCGGCGGCTGTGCGGTGCCTTCGAGACGTGGCCCGCCGACGAGCTGTGCGAGGTCTACTCCTTCCAGCAGCTGCGGGTGGGGACGGTGCAGGTGGGGCCGTTCACCATCACGGCGGACCGCGTGGCGCACCCGATTGAGGCCTTTGGCCTGCGCATCAGTGCGGGTGGGCGCTCCCTCGCCTACTCCGGCGATACCGGCCCCTGCGAGAGCCTGGATGCGCTCGCCAAGGGCGTCGACCTGTTCCTCTGCGAGGCGTCGTGGCTGCACTCGCCGGACAACCCGCCGGGGGTGCACATGTCCGGCCGGGAGGCCGGCGAGTCCGCGACGCGCGCGCAGACCCAGCGGCTGCTGCTGACGCACGTCGTCCCGTGGGTCGACCCGCAGGAGTCGCTCGTGGAGGCGGGCACCACCTTCACCGGCTCCCTCGCGCTCGCCGAGCAGGGGCAGACCTACGAGATCTGAGCAAGCGCTCGCTCTGGCAGGCTGGCGGGCATGGCTGCCACACCGGATACCCGCCGACCCGATGACCGCCGTCCAGACGAGCTGCGCGCCGTCACCATCACCCGCGGATGGCTGCCGCACGCAGAAGGCTCGGTGCTTGTCGAGTTCGGCCGGACCCGCGTGCTGTGCGCTGCCAGTGCTCGCGCCGACGTGCCGCGCTGGCGCAAGGGCAGCGGCCTTGGCTGGGTGACCGCCGAGTACGCGATGCTGCCCCGCGCAACGCACACCCGCAGCGACCGGGAGTCGGTCAAGGGCAAGATCGGCGGTCGCACGCACGAGATCAGCCGGCTCGTCGGCCGCTCGCTTCGCCCGTGCCTGGACCTCAAGGCGCTGGGCGAGGCGACGATCACCCTCGACTGCGACGTCCTCGTCGCCGATGGCGGCACCCGGACCGCCGCGATCACGGGCGCGTACGTGGCCCTGTGCGATGCGGCGCGCTGGCTCGGTAAGCCGCAGGCGATCGTGCAGAGCGTGTCGGCGGTCAGCGTCGGGGTCATCGACGGCGAGCCCCGGCTCGACCTGTGCTACGAGGAGGACGTCAAGGCAGGCACGGACATGAACGTCGTCTGCACCGGCGACGGGGAGTTCGTCGAGGTGCAGGGCACGGCGGAGGGCGCGCCGTTCGACCGCACGACGCTCGACGCCCTGCTCGACCTGGCGGTGGCGGGTTGTGCGGACCTGCATCGGATGCAGCGAGACGTGCTCGCAGCCGAGCTGGGCCGGGCGCCTGGCTCCGACGCGCTGTAGACCCGGAAGGTGAAGGCTCAGCAGCTCGTCCTTGCCAGCCGCAACCCGGGCAAGCTGCTCGAGCTGCGGCGCATCCTCGACACTGCGGGGGCTGGCGCCTTTGTGCTGCTCCCGTTGCCGGACGAGGCGCCGGAGCCGGTCGAGACCGGGGGGACGTTCGAGGAGAACGCCCTGATCAAGGCCCGCTCCGCAGTCGTTGCGACCGGCCTGCCGGCTCTCGCCGACGACAGCGGCCTGGCCGTTGACGCGCTCAACGGGATGCCGGGGGTGCTGTCGGCCCGGTGGGCCGGCGCGCGGCGCGACGACGCCGCCAACCTGCAGCTGCTGCTCGAGCAGCTGGCCGACGTCCCGGACGAGCGCCGAAGGGGAGGCTTCGTCTGCGCCGCCGCCCTCGTCACGCCTGCCGGTGTCGAGCAGGTGGTCCGGGGAGAGATGCCAGGCACGGTGGCGCGCGAGCCGCGGGGCAGGGGCGGGTTCGGCTATGACCCGGTGCTGGTCCCGGAGGGCGGCACGCGCACGGCGGCGGAGCTGTCGGCGGGGGAGAAGGACGCCATCAGCCACCGCGGCCGCGCCTTCCGGGCCCTCGCCGCCGAGCTGCCCCGACTGCTCGCCTGAGCCCGGGCCCGGTCGCCGGTCAGCTGACGCGGAACGTCTTGATCGTCACCTTCGTCTTCGGTGCGCCGTCACCGCTGCCGTTGCTGTTGTCCGAGCCTGCCTTGCCCACCTTCTGGACGACGTCGAGGCCTGCGGTCACGGTGCCGAACGGCGTGTACTGCGGGGGCAGGGGAGTCTCCTTGTAGCAGATGAAGAACTGGCTGCCGCCGGTGTGCGGCTGGCCGGTGTTGGCCATTGCCAGGGTGCCGGCCGGGTAGGTCGCGCCGGTGAGGTTCTCGTCCGGGATGGTGTAGCCCGGCCCGCCGCTGCCCTTTCCCGTCGGGTCGCCGCACTGCAGCACGAAGATGCCCTCCGTGGTGAGCCGATGGCAGACGGTCCCGTCGAAGAACTTCTTCTGCGCCAGGTGAGTGAACGAGGCGACGGTGCAGGGGGCCTTGCTGCCGAGTAGCCGTGCCTTCACGGTGCCGGACGAGGTGACGATCGTCGCGGTGACGTCCTTGCCGCCGGTGTCCCTGGTCGTGGCCGGCAGGCCAGGGATCTTGCCCCCGGTAGGAGCCGACTCGGCAGTAAAGCTGCACGTCCCCTGAGCGGCCGCGCTGCTAGGCGCCTGCTGGCCGGACGTGGACGGAGGCGGGCTCGACGCGGGCGCGGGGACAGTCGACGACGGCCCGACGTCGGTCGAGCTGCAGGCACCAAGGCCGAGCGCGAGCAGCCCGGCGACCGGCAACAGGGGCAGCATCCTGCGGCGGGATGCGGGGAAGGGGACCGGGCGGCGGGGGGCAGTCAGCACGATCGCGAGTCTGCCCGACGCGGCTGGGACCCGCCCTTCCCAAGGGGGGCACCTGCAGACATCTGGTGCGGGAGGGGGGACTCGAACCCCCACGCCCGAAGGCAACGGCACCTAAAGCCGCCGCGGCTGCCATTACGCCACTCCCGCTCGCGGCCCCAGTATGGCCTGCCGGCAGCCGAGGGGCGGCGCGTCTGCACGCCGCTCGGTCGCAGCACGCGCCGGGTGCTGCTGCCGCCCCGGTCGTGCGTGCCCGAAGGGTGGCTGAGGCCGGAGCGCCGTGCATTCGTGCCGGGCTCCGGCCGGGCGGCCTAGGCGGGGACGTCGAGCTCGCGCAGCAGCCGGTCGACGTGCCCGGTGGCCTTCACGTTGTACCGAGCGAGCTCGATCGTCCGGTCCGCAGCTACCACCACAGTCGAGCGGATGACGCCCACACTCGTCCGCCCGTAACAGCGTCTTCTCGCCCCACGCCCCGTATGCCTGAAGCACCGCATGGTCGGGGTCGGACAGCAGCGCAAAACTCAGCCCCTGCTCGTCGCGGAAGCGGGCCAGCGCCTGCGGGACGTCGGGGGACACGCCGAGGACGTCGACGCCCGAGCGGTTGAGGGCGGCCACGTTGTCTTGGAAGTCGCACGCCTGGGTCGTGCATCCGGGCGTCGAGGCGGCCGGGTAGAAATAGACGATGACCCGCCGGCCGCTGTAGTCGCCGAGCGAGACGGTCTCCCCGTCGGCGTCCGGCAGGCTGATGCCGGGAGCGGCGTCACCGGGCTCGAGTCGTGGCACGCCGATGAGGCTACGGCCGGTGCTCGGCCGCCGCCAAGACCCACTGGGCGCCGTCCAGGGCATCGCGTACCTCCACGCCCAGCTCGGTGAGGCGGTCCCGCACCCGGTCGGCCTCCGCGAAGCGCCGGTCAGCCCGAGCGCCGGCCCGCAGGCCCAGCAGCTCGTCAATGAACGGGCCGACGACCTCGCGGCGGTCGACAGCGCCCACCTTCGCCAGCTCGCCCAGCCGCAGGACCATCCCGCGCAGCGCGGCTCTCGCCCGGCCGGTGTCATCCGACTGCAGCGTGTCGCCCGACCATGCCAGCACCTCGTCGTCGAGCGCGAGCACGGCGCGGACAGCGGCGTCGACGTCGCGGCCGGCCATCGCGGCGTCGAAGGCCCGCGACAGTTCGCGGACCCGGTCGGCCAGCGACGCGGGAGCCGGCTGGGCCGGGGCCGTCCCGCCGGTCTGGGCAGGGCCGGCGGCCGGGCCCGGCATCTCGACAGAGGCATCCCTGGCCACCCGCCCACGGGCGAGCGATGCCGTTGCGACGCTGGTCCCCGAGGCAATGGTGCTGGACTCACCGTCGCGCCGCACCGTGACCACGCCCCGACCGGCCACGGTCATCGTCGCGGCGTCGAGGTCGAAGACGGCAGCCGTGTGCTCGTCGACGCCGAGGACGAAGGCCTCGCCCGGCAGCATCAACTCCATCGCCGCCAGCCGGCGCTCGCCGAGGTAGCAGAAGCGGGTGTCGTGATTGCCGCCCTCGGCGTTGTCGTAGTGCGGGATGACGGCGGCGTGCAGCCCGGTGGCCCGGCCGAGCAGGTCGAGCCCATCGAGCCAACCGGGCGGGGCACCGCACTTGTAGATCTCGTACACCGGAACCGTGGCCACGCCCAGCGTCAGTGCGGCCGCCGAGGCAAACACGATCGCGCCGCCGGCGCCCCCGGGCTCGAGCAGCTGCTCGAGCAGCCCGGGCAGTGGCGAGCCGGCCCACTGGCGCAACGCGTACGACGGCGATCCCGGACCGGCGAACACCCATCGAGCTGCCCGGACCGCGGCCAGGGCCGTCTCCTGCCGCAGGACGTCAGCGCCGGCGCCGCCCAACGTGGCCGGCTCGACCGCGTGCCCCACGGCGTCCCGGAAGTAGGCGACGGCGCGCGCGCTGATGTCGGCAGCGTTCTCCTGGAAGCCGTACGGGGTGTCGAGCAGGATGGCAGGCCCACCGGATGCTGCCAGCACCTCACGATGGGTCGCCACCATGGTCGGGCTGGTCTCCCCCGAGCCCATCACCACCAGCAGGCGCGACACTGCAGCGACGATAGGGGAGCGGGCACGGCCGTGAGGGCAGCCCGGAGCGGGACATGGCGCACACGCGGCCCCTTTTACGGCTCCGCTTGCGGCCTCGGTTACGGCACAGTGCGGTTGATCCGTCGCGCGTCGGGGCACCGTCCGGGGGCCGACCGGTCACAATGGTTGGCAGGTGGACCCGGACGGGTCCGCCGGCCGACCGCGCACAGTGCCGGGAGGTCCTTGAGCGGAAGGGGCAGGGCGCGTGCCGCAGGACCCGGCGGAGATCCAGCAGCAGATCGAGGCGACCCGTGCCGAGCTGGCCGAGACGGTCGACGCGATCGCCGACATCGTCAGCCCCAAGCGCGTTGCCCGGCGTGGCGTCGCCCAGGCCAAGACCAAGGTCGAGGAGCTGCGCGAGCGGGCCAACGGCACCTCTCCGCGCGAGCTGGTTACCGGGCGCGACGCGCAGGGCAACCTCGCCCTGCCCGCAGCCATGCGGGACCAGCTGACCCGCACCACCGAGTACGGCAGCAGCCGCAGCCTGCGCTGGGACCGCGTCGGCATGATTGGCGCCGTGGTGCTTCTCATCGCTCGCCGCAGCCGCCGGCGCCGCCGCCGCGCCTGACTTGGCGCCAGCAGGTCTGAGGCAGGCCCTAGACTGCTGATCGTGACAAAACTGGCGGGATCCACCGTAGTCATCACGGGCGCGGCGAGCGGGATCGGTCGCCGGGTAGCGCTGCTGGCCGCCGAGCGCGGGGCCACAGTCGTGGGATGGGACCTCAGCCAGCCAGGCCTCGACGCGTTGGTTGCGGAGATCGAGCGTCGCAGCCCCGGCCGGGCGCACGGCTACTGGGTCAACGTGGCCGACAAGGACGCGGTAGCGAAAGCCGGCCGGGCGGTGCTCGCTGAGGTCGGCCCGGTCGATGTCGTCATCAACAACGCCGGCGTCGTCAGCGGGGCGCTCATCAACGACCTGACCGACGAGCAGATCGAGCGCACCTTCGACGTCAACGTCCTTGCGCTCTACTGGGTCACGCGAGCATTCCTGCCGCAGATGATGGGGCGGGGCCATGGCCACGTCGCCACGGTCGCCTCAGCGGCCGGGCTGCTCGGAGTCGTGCGGCAGACCGACTACAGCGCCAGCAAGCACGCGGCCGTCGGTTTCGACGAGTCGCTGCGGGTCGAGATGCGCCGCTACGCCCCGGGGGTCAAGACCACCCTGGTGTGCCCCTTCTACATCAACACCGGCATGTTCGAGGGCGCCTCGTCGCGCATCCCGTTCCTGCTGCCCATCCTCGACGAGACGCAGGTGGCCAAGGACATCGTCAGCGCCATCGAGAAGAACAAGCAGCGGCTCGTGCTGCCGAGCACCGTCGGTCTCGTGCCCCTGCTCCGGGCGCTGCCGGTTCCGCTGTTCGACCGCGTGATGGACGTGCTGGGCATCAACAAGTCGATGGACGAGTTCCTGGGCCGCCGTCACGAGGACGAGTCGGGGGTCGCCGGTGTGGCCTCGGGGGAGACGGGCACCGCGACGAGCACCAAGGCGGGCACCGAGGCGACTGGCCAGCTCACCCCCTGATGCGCCGTCCGCGTCCCGAGCGGGCCGGGCCGGGCCAGGAGTCGGTCTGGGACTACCCGCGCCCGCCGCGGGTCGAGGCATCCGGGCAGCGGGTCGTGGTGCGGTTCGGTGGTGAGCTGCTGGCTGACACCACGCGCTCGGTGCGTGTCCTCGAGACCAGCCATCCACCGGTGCACTACTTACCGGTCAGCGACATCGACCCGGCGGCGCTGCAGCCGAGCGCGCGGACCACGTTCTGCGAGTTCAAGGGCGTCGCGCGCTACGTCACAGTCGCGCTCGGCGACCGGCGGGAGCTCGATGCCGGCTGGACCTACCCGCAGCCCACAGCGGGGTTCGAGGTGCTGCGTGACCACGTCGCGCTCTACCCATCGCGGATGGACAGCGTCGAGCTGGGTGGTGAGCTCGTCCTGCCGCAGGAGGGCGACTTCTACGGCGGGTGGGTGACCTCTCGCGTGGTGGGGCCGTTCAAGGGCTCGCCCGGCACCTGGGGCTGGTAGGCCGACCGGGTCAGCGCCGAACGATTTGCTCCAGCACGACGTGGAGCAGCTCCTCGACGCTGCGCCGCCGCCGGCCAAGGCGAGATCGTGCCGCCAGCACGCCGCCCCCGGTGACGGCCGCCCCGAGCAGGTCGACAACGGCCGGGTCGACAGCGAAGGCCGCGACCGTGACGACGAGCGGGGCGCCGACGAAGCCGGCGACCAGCGCCGAGCGTTCCTGGTGCAGGTCGACGGCGAGAGTCACCCGTGCCCCCGCTCCGCCGAGCGCCGGCCGGACGTCGACCCGGAGCCGGGGCACGTGCTTCAGGGCGAGCGTGCCGCGCACGTCGAGGGAGCGCTTCAGCTGAGGAGCCAGCCCGCGGCGGGCAAGCCACTGCTCGGCGCCATGCGGGTCGCGGGCGGGCGTGAAGCATTGCCGCCGCAGCTCGGTCTCCAGCCGCGCTCGGACCGTGCGCGCGTCGGTGGGCAGCATGCGGCTGGCGACAGCGACGGGGAGCCAGCCTGCCGTGACCTGGCGCGGCTCCCGCTCGGCCAGCATCCCGCTGCTCCATTCGGCGATGGCCAGGCCCGTGGCATCGTCCGAGACGCCCAGCTCACGCAGCACGGCCTGGGTGGTGGCCAGGTCGATGGTCGAGTCGTGGAGGCTGCCGGGCAGGGCCTCGGAGCCGACGCCGTTGTGCACCTCGACCGCACGGCGCACGATCGCAGCCACGTCCTCCGCGGACAGGCGGTGCATGTCCGACAGGGTAGAACCGGCCAGCTGCCTACGGTTCGTGGGACTGCTCACGAGGCACCGGCCCAGCCGTGGGCCAGCAGCTGGGCGAGGTGCTCGGCCAGCTCAGCACGGGTCAGCGCCGCGGTGTCGAGCCACCAGTCACCCGCGGCCTGCACCGCGCCCACCATCCCGAACCCCCACGCGCGGGCGCGGTGGCTCTCGGCTGGGTCGCCGAGGGCACCCGCGATCCCGACGGCAAGCAGCTCGGCGATCTGCTCGGTGAACGATGCCACCATGCCGCCCACCGCCGGCTCTTCCTCGGCGGCCCGGTGCATGAGGAAGCGGTAGATAGCTGGTTCGGCCTCGATGGAGGCGAGGTAGGCGTCGACGACGAGCAGGGTGCGTCGCGACCGGTCGGCCGGGACCGATAGGGCGTGGTGAAGACGCTCGAGCAGGGTCGCGGTGTGCCGCTCGGCGAGCGCCTGGTAGAGCCCGCCCTTGTCACCGAAGTGGCGGTACAGGATCGGCTTGGTGACACCGGCCTCGGCGGCGATCGTCACCATCGAGGCGTCCGGCCCGTCGCGGCGGACGACGCGGTCGGCGGCGTCAAGCAGCTGGCGCCGGCGCTCCTGCGAGCGGCGGGTGGGGGCGGCCGACCGCGACGACGAGAGGTCACCTGCAGCAGCAGAACCGGTTGCGCTCGCAGCGTCGCCCCGGCGCGGCTGGGCCGTGGAACGCGTCACGTCTACATCCTGCCGCGTGGGGGTAGGTTACTTCGGGTAACACTAGAAGTGCATACGGACGACGTCGAAGCAAGGAGCGTGCGGTGACTTTCTCGATGGAGCTGTCGGAGGACGTGCTCGACGTGCAGAAGTGGGTGCACGAGTTCGCCACCGACGTGATCCGCCCGGCCGCCAGCGAGTGGGACGAGCGGGAGGAGACGCCGTGGCCCATCATCCAGGAGGCAGCCAAGGTCGGCCTCTACGGCTTCGAGTTCTGGGGCACCCAGTGGTACGAGCCGAGCGGCCTGGCCGTGCCGGTTGTCATGGAGGAGCTGTTCTGGGGTGATGCCGGGATCGGCCTGGCCCTGGTCGGCACCACGCTCGCGTCAGTCGCTGTAGTCGCCAATGGCACGCCCGAGCAGCTCGTCGAGTGGATTCCGCAGATGTTCGGCACCGAGTCCGAGCCCGCGCTTGCCGCTTTCTGCTCCTCCGAGCCCGACGCCGGCTCCGACGTCGGCGCCATGCGCACCAGGGCGGTCTACGACGAGGCGAGCGACGAGTGGGTGCTCACCGGCACCAAGACGTGGGCGACCAACGGCGGTATCGCTGCGGTGCATGTCGTCGTCGCCAGCGTGGACCCCTCTCTCGGCACCCGGGGCCAGGCCTCGTTCGTCATCCCGCCCGACACCAAGGGGCTCTCGCAGGGCCAGAAGTTCAAGAAGCACGGCATCCGCGCCTCGCACACCGCCGAGGTCGTGCTCGACGATGTCCGCTTGCCCGGCTCGTGCCTGCTCGGCGGGAAGGACAAGCTCGACGCGCGCCTCGCGCGGGCCAAAGAGCGCCAGCGCAGCGGTGCGAGCAAAGGCGGCAACGCCTCCATGGCCACCTTCGAGGCCTCCCGGCCGTCGGTCGGTGCGCAAGCTGTGGGCATCGCGCGGGCCGCGTACGAGTACGCGCTCGACTACTCCAAGCAGCGCGTGCAGTTCGGCAAGCCGATCGTCGAGAACCAGGCGATCGCCTTTCAGCTCGCCGACATGAAGGTCAACATCGACGCCGCCCGGCTGCTCGTCTGGCGCGCCGCGTGGATGGCGCGCAACTCCAAGCCGTTCACCGCTGCCGAGGGCTCGCAGTCGAAGCTGTTCGCCGGCGAGACTGCGGTCCGTACCACGGAGAAGGCAATCCAGATCCTGGGTGGCAACGGCTACACCCGGGAGTACCCGGTCGAGCGCATGGCGCGCGACGCGAAGATCTACACGATCTTCGAGGGGACTTCGGAGATCCAGCGCCTCGTCATCGGGCGGACAATCTCCGGGGCGGCGCTGCGGTGACCGCTGCCCGGGTGCCCTCTCAGCCTCGGTCGGTCTCGCTGCCTTCGTCGCTGCCGGCGCCGGCCACGACCGGCAGGCCGGCCGCTTCCCACGCATCCATCCCACCGGTCACGTTGACGGCGTCGATGCCGTTGCGGCGCAGGGCCACCGTCGCCTGCATCGAGCGCCCGCCCAGGTGGCAGACGACGAGCAGCGGTGAGCCGGCCGGGATGCTCTCGAGCGTGAGCTCGCCCATGGGGACGTGGGTCGCCTGCGGGGCGTGGCCGGCGGCCCACTCGTTCGGCTCGCGGACGTCGAGCAGCGCTGCCTCACCCTCGTTGAGCAGCCTCGCCGCCTCGACCGGGCTTACCTGCTGCGGCAGCTGTGCTGGCACGTGCGCTCCTTCGGGCCGGGACGTGACTCTGCTGGCCCATTCTCGCGCATCGGGGGAGCAGTGATGACTGTCCCGGTGAGCAGCCGCCAGATGACCCTGCACGGGCATGAGGTGACCTACCGCGAGGCGCGGCCGCAGCGGCCGGCCCCGACGCTGTTGCTGCTGCACGGCATCACGAGCAGCTCCCGCACGTGGGACCGCATCATGCCCATCCTCGGCGAGCACTACCGGGTCATCGCCCCCGACCTGCTCGGGCACGGCGAGTCGGCCAAGCCTCGCGGCGACTACTCCCTGGGGGCATTCGCCTCCGGCGCGCGCGACCTGCTGGCCTCACTCGGGCTGCACAGCACGACTGTCGTGGGTCACTCGCTCGGGGGCGGGATCGCGATGCAGTTCGCCTACCAGTTCCCGGAGCGCACCGAACGGCTCGCGCTCGTGGGCAGTGGCGGACTCGGCCGCAGCGTCTCACCAGCCCTGCGCGCGGCAACGCTGCCGGGGAGCGGCCTGGTGCTGCCGCTGCTCGGGTCGCGGGTGCTGCACCAGCTCGCATCCGGCGTCCGCCGCACCGCACCGTGGCTGCCGGGCGTCAGCGAAGGCGTCGCCGACGAGATCGCCCGGGGCCTGCGGTCGTTCGCCGACGTCGAGGCGCGGGCAGCGTTCGTCCACACGGCCCGTTCAGTACTCGACCTCAGCGGCCAGCGCATCGACGCGCGCGACCGGCTCTACCTCGCCGACGAGGTGCCACTGCTGCTGCTGGCCGGCCGGAGGGACACCATCATCCCCGTCGAGCACACGATCCGCGCTGCCCAGAGCGTCGTGGGATGCCGTCTCGAGGTGTTCGAGGCTGCCGGTCACTTCCCGCACATCGACGAGCCGGCCCGCTTCTGCAGCGTGCTGCTGGACTGGATGGCGACGACCGAGCCCGCCGAGCCTGACGAGGAGCGGCTGCGCGCCCGCTTGGCCGGCACCCAGGGCTGAGCGCTCCCGCTGCAGCCACAGCTGGCTCGAAAGCGGTCAGAACTCCTGCACGACACCGCTGGCGATCAGGTGCTCGAGTTCGGTCTCGCTGACGCCCCAAGCGAGCAGCCCCCGGCGGGTGCCCGCCCCCGGGTGCTCGGGAGGCGTGCTCAACTCCCCTGGGGTGCGGGACAACCGCGGCGCCACGGCAGGTTGGGGCAGACCACCTGGCTGCACCACCCCGCCACGCGCAACGATGTGCGGGTGCGCGGCGGCCTCGGCGAGGGCGAGAACGGGCGAGACGCAGGCGTCGACCTCGGCGAACACCGTGGTCCACGTGTCGCGCGGACGCTGGGCGAAGGCTGCCGCGATCCGGTTCCGCAGCTCGGGCCAGCGCTCCAGCTCGTACTGGCCCGGCACGTCGCTGCCCAGCCCGACCTCCGCGTCGAGGGTCTGCACGAGCGCGGCGAAGAACTGGGGCTCGAGCGCGCCGACGGCGACGTACCCGCCGTCCGAGCACCGGTAGGTGTCGTAGAACGGGGCGCCGCCGTCGAGCAGGTTCGAGCCGCGCTCGTCGCGCCACATCCCGGCGGCGCTGAACGCGTGCGTCATTGCCATCAGCGTGCCGGCGCCGTCGACCATGGCGGCGTCGACGACTTGACCCTGACCACTGCTTCGCCGCTCGAGGAGTGCCGCCAGCACCCCGACGACCAGGAACAGTGCCCCGCCCCCGAAGTCGGCCACCAGGTTGAGCGGCGGAACGGGCTTGCGCCCGCGCTCACCGACGGCGTGCAGGGCCCCTGTGATGGAGGCGTAGTTGATGTCGTGACCGACGCGCGGCGCCAGTGGTCCGTCCTGGCCCCAGCCGGTCATCCGGCCGTAGACCAGCCGCGGGTTGTGGGCGTGGCAGTCTTCTGGCCCGACGCCCAGCCGCTCCGCGACACCGGGGCGAAACCCCTCGACCAGCACGTCCGCCTGCTCGACCAGGCGCAGCACCAGCTCTGGCGCGCCCGGGTGCTTCAGGTCGATCGCCACTGACGGCCGGCCGCGGTTGAGTACGTCGAGCTCGGCCGGGACGCCGTCTGGTCGGCCCCGGCCGAGCCGCAGGACATCGGCCCCGAGGTCGGCGAGCAGCATGCACGCGAACGGGCCGGGCCCGATGCCGGCCAGCTCGACGACGCGCACACCGGCTAAGGGCCCGTGAGCCGGTCCGGACCCGGCGGGGCTCGCCGGCATGCGCTCGCGGGTCGGCTCGTCAACGTTCACGTGGTGCTCCTCGGGCGCGGGTCGGGTCGCATCGACAGCCGGGCTCGGGCGCCGGACGCCCGGCGTGCGGCCGCTGGATGAGTCACGTGTGCCCCGCCTGGGTAGAGTCCAACTCGGTTGAGCAGCCAGCCGCATCGGGTGACACATCCGAACGGAGACCCGGTTGTCGACAATCATCGAGCTCTTGTCCGCTCGTCGACCGCAGGACGATGAGCCGCGGCTCGCCGATGCCCCCGTTGTCAGCGTCTTGCACCAGGTGGGCCCGGCTGCCTCCGTCGACCAGGTTTTCGCCCTGGTCGATGCCCAGCGCAGGCTCGGGCTGCGCGCCGATGTTCAGACGCTCGCCGATACCACCCGTGCGCAGACCTTCCCGGGCCGGCCTGACATCCTGCACGTCCACTGTGCCTCCAGCGCCTCCGGTGACGCCGGGCTCGCGGGCCGTGCTCGAGTCGTGGTGCTCGCACCGCGCAGCACCCGCCTCGGCCCGCTCAGCCCTGGTACCCATGTCATCGCCGAGACGCAGCAGCACGCAGGTGCGCTCGTTCGCAACGGCGTGCCCGAGACGTCAGTGCACGTCGTGCTCCCGGCCGTCCCCGCTGACGCCTGCCGGCTCGCCGGGCGTGAGCCGTCGCGGGGCCCCGGGTTCGTCGTCGGCATCCTCGCGGCTCAGCAGCCCGCTGGCTGGGTACGGCCGGCTGTCGAGGCGCTGCTCCCCGTGGTGGGTCGCCGGCCCGGTGCAGAGATCTGGCTGGGCGGTGCCGCCGCGCTCGCTGCCACGGCCGACTGGACCCCGAGCGGCGCCGCACCCACAGCGACACAGGCGACGAGCCTGCCGACCGTGCACCGGATGGTCTCGGTGGCAGCTGCCGCAGTGGGGCGGATGGACGTCGTGGTCTGCCTCGACCAGTCGGTGATGCTGCCGCCACCCCTGCTCTCAGCGATGCAGCTGCGGCGCCCCATCGTGGCGAGCCGCGTAGGAGCCTGCCGCGAAGTTCTCGACAACGGCGTGTCGGCGCTGCTCGTCGGTCCTACCGACACCGCAGCCCTCGTCGCCTCCGTGACGCGTCTGGTACGGCGACCGGTCGAGCGGGCGACACTCGGCGGGGCCGCAGCGGAGGTTGCAGCGCTGCAGCACGCTCCCACGCGGGTAGCTGGTCGCCTCGCCCACCTGTACGAGCACATGATCGCCGAGGCTGACGCCACCCAGGTGGCGTAGCTCCCCGGACTTCGCCTGACCCTTGACTCGCCGGACGCGGGTCGCCGGGGTCCCCCGGTTCGCCGGGTACGCGGCACCGGCACCGGGTCAAGTGCGCGGGCCGAACGGCCGATGCCTTTACCGGATGCTGCACCGGCTGCTGGGCGCGACCTGAACCCCAGTCGTCAGCACTGACGGAAAGGTGCCCAGATGGCCAAGGTGCTTGTTGTCGATGACACCGATGAGCTGCGCACGCTCCTGGAGGTGCGGCTGCGGCAGGCTGGTCACCGGGTCGTCAGCGCGGCCTCGGGCGAGGAGGCGTTGCAGCTTCTGGCCGAGCGAGGCGCCCCCGACGTCGCTGTGCTTGACGTGCTGATGCCGGGGATGAGCGGCCTGGAGCTGCTCGCGAAGCTGCGCGAGACCCCCGCCTACGCGGCAGTACCCGTCATCTTCCTCAGCGCCAGGGTGCAACCCGCCGACATCACTGCCGGTCGCGAGCTCGGAGCGATCTACCTGACCAAGCCGGTCGTGATGTCAGCCCTGACCCTGGCCATCGAACGCAGCCTGCAGGTCCCTGACGCTGTCGCGGGTAGCTGGTAACGACATGAGGATCGGCGCTTCAGGCCACGCCGAGCCCCGTCCGGCAGACCTGGCGTGAGTGGTACATCCCCGCAGGTCGGGGCTGCGCGACGAGTGGGGGGGCCGGGGTCTGCCCGGGACCCGCTGGCGAAGGCGACCGTGGGGCGCCTGCTCGCGGCTGGCTTCGTGCTCGCCGTCATCGCACTGCTCGTCGTCGGCGGCATCTCCTACCTGCAGATCGGCAACCTCCTGCGCGACCGAGGGCCGGTGGACCACGCCGAGACGGTGCTCGACATCGTCAACGACGTGGATCGGGGGCTTACCGAAGCCGAGACCGGCCAGCGCGGGTACGTCATCACGGGCCAGGAGAACTACCTTGGCCCGTACTCCTCGGCGCTGCCGGTCATTCAGCAGGACATCAGCTCGCTGACAGCGATGACGGCTAAGGAGCCGAACCAGCAGGCGGTGCTCGTGCAGCTGCGGGCCCCCGTACGCGACAAGCTCGCCGAGCTCGCCGAGACGATCCAGCTGCGCCGAACGAACGGTTTCGGCGCGGCTCAACGCGTTGTCCTGTCGGAGCGCGGGGCGCGCGACATGACGACGGCCCGGCGACTCCTGCATCAGATGAGTGACCAGGAGCAGGCCCTGCTCGCTCAACGGCAGCGGGCGAGCGCCGCGAACGCCGCTGACACCCAGCGCCTCATCGTGCTCGGGGCGCTGCTGGTCGGCGGTGCTGCTCGCCTGGTCGCCCGCACCATTACGGGTCCGGTCCGGGAGGTCACCGCTGCAGCCAGGCGGGTCAGGGACGGCGACCTCGGCGCACCCGCCCGGATCGGCGGACCACAGGAGCTCGTCCAGATGGGCGCTGCCGTCAACGACGCCGTCGATGCCGTCGTCCAGGCCCGCGACCAGGCACTGGCCGCCACTCAGGCCAAGTCGGCGTTCCTCGCGACGATGAGCCACGAGATCCGCACGCCGATGAACGCCGTGATCGGGATGACCGGGCTGCTGCTCGACACCGACCTTGATGGCCAGCAGCGCGACTTCGCCCGGACCGTTCGCGACAGCGGCGACGCGCTGCTCGAGATCATCAACGACATCCTCGACTTCTCGAAGATCGAGTCGGGCGACCTGGAGCTGGAGGAGCAAGCCTTTGACCTGCGTGACTGTGTGGAGTCGGCGCTCTCACTCGTCGCCTTCGAGGCCGAGACCAAGGGGCTCGAGCTCGTCGCGCAGCTCGACGCCAGCTGTCCAGAGCTCGTGGTCGGCGACCTGACGCGATTCCGTCAAGTCGTGGTGAACCTGCTGAGCAACGCGGTCAAGTTCACTGCACAGGGCGAGATCATCGTTGCCGTGAGCGCCCAGCAGCTGGCCGCCGCCAGCAAGGGGCTTACGGGGCCGGTTCGACTGCATGTCTCGGTCAGCGACAGCGGGATCGGCATCCCTGCCGACCGAATGGACCGGTTGTTCGTCGCCTTCAGCCAGGTCGACAGCTCCACGACTCGCAGCTACGGCGGGACGGGGCTGGGGCTTGCGATCAGCCGGCGCCTCGCGCAGGCGATGGGCGGCGACCTCGAGGTCAGTAGCGACCCTGGGGTCGGCTCGACCTTCACCTTCACCGCCGTGCTCCGCGGCAGCAGCGAACGCCGCCTGACGCCTCACGCCAAGTCGGCGGGCTCGCTCGAGGGTCTGTCGTGCCTGGTCGTGGACGACAACGCCACTAACCGTCGCGTGCTCCAGCTGCTCGTGGAGGGGTGGGGGATGGCGTGCAGCGCCGTCGACACGGGCGCAGCGGCCCTCGACCTGGTCGCCGGCAGCACCTTCGACATCGCTGTGCTCGACAGGCAGATGCCCGGGATGGGCGGTGAGCAGCTTGCCAAGCAGATGCGGGCGCTGCCGGCCGGGCGGGACCTGCCGCTGGTTCTGCTCACCAGCCTTCAGTGGCAGCCGGAAGGGGAGTACCGCGAGCTGTTCGCCGCAATGCTGACCAAGCCGACCAAGAGCGCCGTCCTGCGCGAGGTGTTCCTCCGAGTTCTTGCGCCGGCTGCCGCGACGCTGGCCGCCCTCGAGACGGCGGGTGGGCGCCGCGACAGCGACGGCCCCGCCTACGCACCCAGAACGCTGCGTGTCCTCCTGGCTGAGGACAACGTCGTCAACCAGAAGGTCGCGCAGCAGATGCTTGCCAAGCTCGGGCACAGGGTCGACACGGTCAGCAACGGGCTGGAAGCGCTCCTTGCTGTCGAGCGGGCGACCTACGACGTCGTGCTGATGGACCTGCAGATGCCGCAGCTGGACGGGCTCGGGGCCGCTCGCCGGATAGGGGCCGAGCTGCCGCCGGAGCGCCGGCCCCCGATCGTGGCCGTCACTGCGAGCGTGCTGACCGAGGACCGGACGGCGTGCACCGCTGCCGGTATGCACGGCTTCCTCAGCAAGCCGCTGCGCGCGCACGAACTCAGCGACGTACTCGGCGCGTTGGCCGCAGGCCTGCCGCCGGTGCCTGCGCCTCAGGGCGAGATCAGTGTCGTGCTGCAGCAGGAGCCGGGCGGTGCGACCGCCCGCTCCGAGGCCATCGACCGCCGGCTCGCCGAGCTGGCAGGCCCGGATCCGGCCGACGACCGCGAACTGTTCGCGCAACTGTTGCGGTCCTTCCTCAGCCGCAGCGGGGCCATGCTCGCCGCCCTGCAGGCAGCGGTGCAGGCGGGCGACCCAACCGAGGTCGAGCAGCGCGCGCACGCCCTCAAGGGCGCGGCCGCGAACCTTGGCGGCGAGCACCTCGCCGCGCTGCTGGCCGCCGTGGAGGCGCAGGCTCGGGCCGGCGGGCCGGCTGCCGACCTCTCGCCGGTGATCTGCGAGCTCGCAGCCTTCGACGCGGCTCTGAGCGCAGCCGCGGACGGCATGGAGCGGGCTACCCCCGGTGCCCCGCCGACGAACCAGGCTGCCCTCAGTGCCTGGTAGCGAGGAACCGGGTCCGGGTCGCTCGCGTCCGGCCGCGCTCAGGCCGGTGGACGCGGCTCAGGCGGGGACGGCGTCGACCGCGCGCTCCCAGTGCCGCATCTTCACGAGTGCGGGGACGAAGGCGCTGAGCAGCGCTTCCTGCTGCCCCGCGGACGCCGTGATGACGCCCTGGTCGGCGACGATGCCCTCGCCGCTGACCTGGTCGACCGGCAGACCGGCGCGCCGAACGATGTCGGTGCCGGCGCCGATCGCCGCGATGGTCTTGCCGTGCCGGAACGACTCCTGGATGAACTGAAGTACGTCGCCGGGGCACTCGAACGCATCCGGACCGTTGGCGTTGCCCAGCACGTAGACGGCGTCTTACATGACGGAGCCGGTCGTGAGGAACGTCTTGATGACCTCGTACATCGCCCCCGTCGAGCTCGGCATCGGGCCCCCGGGCGAAGGAGATCACCTCCGGGAGCGCTCCCTGCGCCTGCAGCGGCGCGGCAATCTTCTACAGGTCCTCGTTGTCGAAGCCGGGGAAGGCAATCACGGCGACCTTGCGGGTCGCGATGCCCGTCCCGGGACGGAATGCCAGGCCCAGCGAGGGCGAGGACATCCCGTGGTTGGGCGGATACGGCAGCAGACTGCCCGCGCCGCCGGTCGCTGCACGTGCCTTCCGCCGGAATGCCAACCCCGGCGGCTCCGCACGCGACACGCTCTCGCACTACCCGGCTGCCCCGGGCCCACACGGCGCCCCCCGCCGGTCGCGGCCACCCGACGGACGCCAGGCGCACGCGTGACTTGCCGCGGCCGGGGAAGGGTCCGCACGTGAGCAACCCCTGGTTCGAGACTGTGGCAGAGGCCCAGCGGCGGGCGCGCAAGCGGTTGCCCAAGTCGGTGTACGGCGCACTCGTCGCCGGCTCCGAGAAGGGGCTGACTGTCGAGGACAACACCGCAGCGTTCAGCGAGCTGGGCTTTGCTCCCCACGTGGTCGGCCTGGCAACCGACCGCGACCTCGCGACGACAGTCATGGGTCAGTCCGTCTCCCTGCCGGTCCTCCTGTCACCGACGGGCGTGCAAGCAGTGCATCCCGACGGCGAGGTCGCGGTCGCCCGCGCTGCAGCCCAGCGCGGAACTGTCGTGGGGCTGAGCGCGTTCGCCAGCAAGCCGGTCGAGGACGTTGTCGCTGCCAACCCGCAGACCTTCTTCCAGACCTACTGGACCGGTTCGCGCGAGCAGATCCTGCGGCGGATCGAGCGGGCGCGCGCCGCCGGTGCCTGCGGGCTCATCTTGACCACGGACTGGTCGTTCTCGCAGGGACGGGACTGGGGCAGCCCCGTCATCCCGGAGAGCATGAACCTGAAGACAATGATCCGATTCGCTCCCGAGGGGCTGTTGCGCCCGCGCTGGCTGCTGGAGTACGCGAAGACCAAGCACATCCCGAACCTGACCGCGCCCAACCTCGCCGAGGCCGGCGAGCCCGCCCCGACCTTCTTCGGTGCCTACGGGCAGTGGATGCAGACCCCGCTGCCCTCGTGGGATGACGTGCGCTGGCTGCGGGAGCAGTGGGGCGGCCCGTTCATGCTCAAGGGCGTGATGCGGGTCGATGACGCCAAGCGCGCGGTCGACGCCGGGGTGACGGCCATCTCGGTGTCGAACCACGGCGGCAACAACCTCGACGGCACCCCGTCCCCGCTGCGTGCCCTGCCGTCCGTGGTCGAGGCTGTGGGCGGCCAGGTCGAGGTGCTGCTCGACGGCGGCGTCCGGCGGGGCAGCGACGTCGTCAAGGCGGTGGCTCTCGGGGCGCGGGCGGTGATGGTCGGCCGGGCCTACCTCTGGGGCCTCGCGGCCAACGGCCAGGCGGGGGTCGAGAACGTCCTCGACATCCTGCGTGCCGGCATCGACTCGGCGCTGCTCGGCCTGGGGCGTGCGTCGGTGCACGACCTCAGCCCCGACGACCTCATCGTCCCACCGGGGTTCGACCGGCGGCTCGGAGCCGCCGTGGCGCCCGCCTGATGCCGGGGGCGAAGCCGCGCCGGGCAGACCCACCGGCGGCGCTGCCGCCAGGCTTTTCCGCCCTTGCCCCCAGGCGACCCCGGCGATTGGCTCGTTCCCGGCTGTGAAGGAGGAGCAGATGTCCAGCCCAGCAGACGCCCCAACGGGTGCGGTCAGCGCCTCGCCCGAGGAGCTGGGGCAGGCCGTGTACGCCGCGGCCGCACTGGCCACCCGGGCGCCCTCGATCCACAACACCCAACCCTGGCGCTTCGATGTCGGCCCCGACTGGATCGAGCTGCGAAGCGACCCCTCCCGGCGGCTGCACGTCCTCGATCCCGACGGCCGGCAAATGGTGCTCAGCTGCGGGGCGGCCCTGGTCACAGCTCGGCTGTCGCTGGAGGCGGCGGGACTCCAGGTGAGCACGACCCTCGTGCCGGATCCGGCGAAGCCCGACTGGCTCGCCCGCCTCGAGGTGACGGCTTCGGATGCCGCCCCCGACGCGCACGTCCAGGCGCTGAGCGCGGCAGTCGAGCGCCGGCACACCAACCGCCGGACCTTCACCGACGAGCCGCTGCCGGAGCCGATCATCGCGACCCTGCGAAGTGCAGTCGAGAGCGAGGGGGCGTGGCTACACGTGGTCTCCGGCTCCGACGACCATCTCGTCACCGCGGTGCTGTTGCAGATGGCGGACGAGGCGCAGAAGACTGATCCCGAATATCACGAAGAGCTGCGCCACTGGACCACGAGCGACCCGTCCCGGCGTGACGGCGTGCCTACCTCTGCCATCCCCCAGGTCGACACCGACAGGCCTCAGGAGATCCCGGTCCGCGACTTCGAGGCCGGAGCGACCGGCGCGCTGCCCGCGCTGGCTCCGGAGGGGCGCCGGCAGACGCTCGTCGTGGTCGGTACCGACGCCGATGACAGGACTGCCTGGCTGCAGGCCGGCCAGGCGCTGCAGCGACTGCTGCTCGAGACGACAATTGGCGGCCTGGTGGCATCGCCGTTCACTCGGGTCACGGAGGTGCCGAAGGCCCGGCAGCGGCTGCGGGCCGAGCTGCGCCTCATCGGCCATCCCCAGGTGATGCTGCGCGTGGGACGAGCCGAGGACACCGGCGCGACGCCGCGCAGGCCTGTCGACGAGGTAATCGCCCGGCACGACACGACGCAGTCGGGGGACGGCGGCGCATAGCGGCTGCGGGTGCCGCGGCGAGTGAGCGGCTGGGCGCGGCGACAGGGCCTGCGGCTGTCGCTTCTCCGTACCAGTCAGTCGACAAAGCAGCGGTAGAGCTGGAAGATGACGTTGTGGCAGTGCGGTCGGCAGTGCAGTCGGAGGGGCTGGAGGTGACACCCGTGGTGCAGGAGGGCAAGGTACAGCAGGTCCTCGTCGACATGTCACACGAAGCTGACCTCGTGGTCGTAGGCGTCGCCTCTGGTGCCGCGTGCCCCGTAGCCGTCGTCCCGAGCGGAGCTGCTGCTCCTCCCGGCACCCTCTGACGTCGTGCCGCGATGAGTACCAACCGAGACAAGCAGCTGACCGAGGTGCTTGTCGAGTTCGCTCGCACGCTGGGTACCGACTTCTCCATCCAGAAGATCCTCGACCACCTCGTCCTGCGGATCGCCGACATCCTGCCCGTGACGGGTGCGGGCGTCATGCTGATGGGCGCGCGCAACGAGCTGCACTTCGTAGCAGCCAGCAACGACGTGGTGCAGCGGATCGAGGGGTTGCAGAACGAGCTCGGGGAGGGGCCCTGCCTCGAGGCTTACCGAAGGGGGCAGGCGGTCGCGATCAGCGACCTGGGGGCAGACTCCCGCTTCCCGCGCTTCTCCCCCCGCGCCCGCGCCGAGGGGCTCGCGGCCGTATTCACCTTCCCGCTACGGCTCAACTCCGACCGGCTGGGAGCACTCGACCTCTACCGCAGCACGCCGGGCCCCTTGAATGAGCTGGACATGGAGGCCGCCCAGGTGCTGGCCGATGTCGCGGCGGCGTACCTGTTCAACGCGCAGGGCAGGATCAACGCCTCAGTGGCAGTCGCCCAGTCCAACCACCGCAGCCTGCACGACCCGCTCACGGGCTTGCCGAACCGCACGCTGATCGAAGAGCTGCTCGAGCAGGCGGTTGCTCGGTCGCGCCGGTCCCACAGCAGTGCAGCGGTCCTATTCCTCGACCTTGACGGCTTCAAGGGCGTCAACGACCGCTACGGCCACTTCGTCGGCGACGAGCTGCTGTGCGCCGCCGCGAAGCGCCTGACCGCAGTCCTTCGGCCCGGTGACACCCTCGCTCGGCTCGGCGGCGATGAGTTCGTCGTGCTGTGCGAGGACCTCAGCAGCAGCAGTCAGGCCGAGACGGTGGCCGAGCGCATCACGAGTGCGCTGGGGAAGCCCTTCGAGGTCGGCAACCGAAGCGTCTCGGTCACCGCCAGCGTCGGCGTCGCTTTCTCGGGCCCGGGGCAGGACATCCCGCAGTCGCTGCTGCGTGATGCCGACCTCGCGATGTACCAGGCCAAGAGCAGCGGTGGAGGGCGTCACCACCTTGTCGACCGCGCTGCCGACGCGGTGGCGCACCGCAACGACACGCTGGAACGCGACCTGCAGCAGGCCAGCCGGCGAAACGAGCTGCGGCTGGTGTATCAGCCGATCGTCGATGTTGCCAGCCGCCGGCTGGCGGGCGTGGAGGCCCTCCTGCGGTGGATGCACCCCGCCCGCGGTGTCGTCCTGCCCGACGTCGTCATCCCGAGCGCCGAACGCAACGGGCTGATCCTGCCCCTCGGTGAATGGGTGCTGCAGCAGGCGTGCACCGACCTCGAGTCGTGGCGGGCACTTGGCATCGACGTGCCCTGCGTGGCCGTCAACGTGTCGGCTCAGCAGGTCATGGGCCCGTCCTTCCCGATGAGCCTGCAGAGCATCCTCGAGGCGACAGGGGCCGACCCTGCGGCCTTGTCCCTTGAGGTGACGGAGAGCGTGCTGCTGGCCGACGAGCCCCGGGTCCACGCCGTGCTCAACGGGGTCAAGGACCTCGGTGTCGCGCTCTCGCTCGACGACTTCGGGACCGGCTACTCATCGCTGAGCTACCTGCGGCGTTTCCCGTTCGATGCCGTCAAGATCGACCGCAGCTTCACAGCGAATCTCCCGACCGACCGGGCTACCCGGTCGATCACCAGCGCCATGATCGACCTCAGTCACGTCCTCGACCTCACGGTTGTCGCCGAAGGCGTCGAGACGGCCCGTGAGCTCAGCGAGGTCGAGGGCCTGGGTGCCGACCAGGCCCAGGGGTTCCACTTCAGCCGTCCGCTCGCTTTCGACGAATTCGTCGACTACGCCTCAGCCGCTAGTTGAGCTGAGGCGCACACCAGCCAGTCAAGCGCCGCTCCGGGCCGTCCGATAACGAGGTCGTGACAGTCCCGTTGCCCGAAAGCGCCCCGGTCTCGCGCTGGCTGTGCGGGACGCACGCCGACCGGGCGCGCTTTCTCGACATGCAGACTCGGTTCCGAGACACCCGCCCGTTCGAGGCTGCGATCGGCGGGACGACGCTCGTGGCCGCCTTCTGGTACGGCTGGCACCTGACGGCGCTCGTAGTGCTCGCTTCCTTGACCATGGGTGCCGCCGGCCGCCTGGCGCGCGGGTCAGCCCGGCCGGAGCTGGTGGTCGCGCCGGTCTTCGCCCTGCTGCAGCTGAACCTGGCGGTATCGGTGCTGCTCAGTGGCGGCGGGCTCAGCCCGCTCCTGCCGCTAATGGCTGTCCCCGTGTTCAGCCAGGCGGTGTGCTTCCGTCCCCGCGTCACCATCGCCGGAGCGAGCCTCTCGATCGTTCTCGTCGTGTCAGCGGCGCTGGGAGCAGAGGCGCTGCCTGCCGTCGCGCCGAGCCCCGTCCTGCTGCACGTGCTCGCCTACCTAGCACTGGTGATGTGCCTCGGCATCGGGGGCTATCACCTCGCGGCCTCGGACCTGCGCTCTCGCGACGACGCTGTCATCGATCCGCTCACCGGGCTCTTCAACCGCAAAGCGCTCGACAACCGGTTCGAGGACATCCGGGTCCAGGCGTTGGTGCTCGGCCGCCCGGTGGCGCTGGTGATGTGCGACGTCGACAGGTTCAAGTCGGTCAACGACACCTAGGGGCACGACCACGGCGACCGGGTGCTGCAAGAGCTGGCATACCGGATGCGCAAGTCGGTCCGAACGTTCGACCTGGTCTACCGCCTCGGCGGCGAGGAGTTCCTCGTCCTGCTGCCCGGGCATGATGCGGATGACGCCGCACGGGTGGCCGAGCGGATGCTCCTCGACATCTCGGCCGAGCCGCTGGCCGGCTTGAACGTCACCGTTTCGGCGGGCGTCTCGGGCGCCCGTGGCCACCAGATCGAGCTTCGCGCTCTGGTGAAGGCCGCTGACGTCGCTCTGTACGAGGCCAAGCGCGCCGGGCGAGCACGCGTGCACCAGGCAGCGCCGAGTGCGGCGCCCGTCGGCTGAGCTGCGGCAGCGTCGTCGTAGGGGCAGGAAGGTCAACTAGGGTTCCGGCATGGTCCGCACCCGCTGCTACCGCAACGGGGTCGTCTGCGCCGAGGGCTTCTCGCTCAGCGCGGTGTCCGACCACCTTGACCACGGCGACGCGCTGCTCTGGATCGACCTTTGCACGCCCGCGCCCGAGGACCTGGACCTGGTGGGCGAGGAGCTCGGGCTGCACGAGCTGGCGGTCGAGGATGCGCTCAGCCCGCACCAGCGTCCCAAGCTTGACAGGTACCGCGACCACTCGTTCCTCAACACCTATGCCGTGCGCTTCGACGCCGGCAGCGCGGCCATCTCGACGAGTGAGGTGTCGGCCTTCCTGCTTCCCAACGCGCTGCTGACGGTGCGCAAGTCCGACGACTTCGACATCGACGCCGTCGTCGGCCGCTGGGACTCCTCGGGTGACCTCGCCAAGTTCGGCGTGTCGTTCCTCGTCCACGGGCTGCTCGACTACGTGGTCGACGGGTACTTCGACGCGGTGCAGTCCCTCGACGACGAGATCGAGGAGCTCGAGGACCAGCTCTTCGCAACGGTTGACCAGGAGGAGATCCAGCGGCGCTCGTTCGACCTGCGCAAGAGCCTGGTCCTGCTGCGCCGCGTCGTCTTGCCGATGCGCGAGGTCGTCAACACGCTGCTGCGACGCGACATGCACATCGTCGAGGAGGCGATGGGCCCTTACTTCCAGGACGTCTACGACCACGTGCTCCGCGCGACGGAGTGGACCGAGAGCCTGCGTGACCTGGTCACCAGCATCCTCGAGACCAACCTGACCATCCAGGGCAACCGGCTCAACATCATCACCAAGAAGGTCACCAGCTACGCGGCGATCATCGCGGTGCCGACGGCGATCACCGGCTTCTACGGGCAGAACGTGCCCTACCCCGGCTTCAGCCAGCACTCCGGCTTCTACGCCTCGACCATCTTGATGATCGTGCTGTCAGGGCTGCTCTACGTCCTGTTCCGACGCAACGACTGGCTGTGAGCCAGGTTGACGCCCGCGGGGGAGAAGGGTGAGCACATGGGGATGACCGAGCGGTTGGACCGGCTGCAACGGCGGCATCCGGCAGCGGGGTTCCCGATCGCCGTGGTCTACAAGTTCTTCGACGACCAGGGCAGCTACCTCGCCGCGCTCATCACCTACTACGGGTTCCTGGCGCTGTTCCCGCTACTGCTGTTGCTGACGAGCCTGCTCGGCTTCGTCCTGGGCAAATCGCCCCTGCAGCATGAGGTGCTGCGCTCGACGCTGAGCCAGTTCCCCATCATCGGCAGCCAGATCGGCGACCCCCAAGGCCTGAAGGGAAGCGGCCTGGGCCTGGTGGCAGGTGTGCTCGGCACCCTGTACGGCGGCTTGGGCGTCGCTCAGGCCGCGCAGCACGCGATGAACACGGCGTGGTCCGTGCCGCGCAACAATCGCCCCAACCCGTTCAAGGCTCGGGGCGTCAGCCTGCTACTGCTCGGCACCGTCGGGCTGGGGGTGCTGGGCACGACGATCCTGTCCGGGCTGGGCAGCAGCGCCGGTGCCTTCGGCGCCAGCATCGGTACGGGGCTGAAGGTGCTCGTGATCGCGGTGTCGGTCGCTGTCAACGCCGGCCTGTTCCTGCTCGCCTTCCGGCTGGCCGGCGCGACGCATCACCGTGCGTGAAATTGCACCGGGGGCGCTGCTGGCCGCCGTCTGCTGGCAGCTGCTGCAGTCATTCGGCACCGCGTACGTCGGCCACGTGGTCAAGAACGCCAGCGCGACGAACGGTGTCTTCGCCCTGGTCCTCGGGCTTATCGCCTGGATCTACCTCGAGGCCGCCATCGTCGTGATGTGCACCGAGGTCAACGTCGTGCGCAGCCTGCACCTGTACCCGCGCGCCCTGCTGACCCCGTTCACCGACAATGTCGACCTCACCCGCGGCGACAAGCATGCGTACGCGGCCGTGGCAAAGGCACAGCGGTCGAAGGGTTTCCAGGAGATCGACGTGACCTTTCACCCGCCCGAGGATGGCGCGGGGACTCCCGCAGAGCCCGCTACCGAGGCCGCCACCGAGCGGGAGGGAGCCGAGCACCAGGCATCCGAGCACCAGGAGCCGGCTCGCGAGGGGCAGAGCTGACTCGACGCGCTAACGACACCGCCCGCCGGACGACACCGATGCGGTATGTCTGTGGGCGGACCTGCATCTCATATCGTGGGGGCGTGCAGGTGCCCGGCCGGTGACGGTGACAGTTCCCCGGCCTGGCGGGAGTCGGGGCACCCTCCCGACAGCTGACGCCCCGGCACCTGCGCGGCGCCCTGCCGGTACCACCCACCGCGCCCCCGCGCTCGACGGGTTGCGGGCGCTGGCGGTGCTCGCTGTCGTCGCGTTCCACAGCGGGGCGCCCTGGGCGCCCGGTGGCCTGCTCGGGGTCGACGTCTTCTTCGTCCTGTCCGGCTACCTGATCACCAGCCTGCTGCTGGCCGAGCACGTCTCCACGGGCCGGGTCAGCCTCGGTGCGTTCTGGGCCCGCCGCGCCCGGCGCCTGCTGCCGGCCCTGCTGCTTCTCGCGACCGCGGTCCTGGCGGTCTGGCTGTCGTTCGAGCTGCCCGGCGGGGGCTCGCTCCGGCAGGATGCGCTCGCCACGCTGGGCTACGTCGCCAACTGGCATCAGGCGCTGGCCGGGCAGGACTACTTCTCACGAAGCGCAGCGCCATCGCCACTGCTGCACATGTGGTCACTCGGCGTCGAGGAGCAGTTCTACCTCGTGTGGCCGCTGCTCGTGCTTGGGCTGCTCGCCATCTCGCGCCACAGCACGCCGAGTCTCACCCGGCGCCGGGTTGCGGCCCTGGCCGGGGCGGGAGCGCTGGCCTCTGCCATCGAGATGGCGCTGCTCGCCGGGTGGGGGACCGGTGCATCCCGGTTGTACTACGGCAGCGACACCCACGCGTCCGCGCTGCTGGTAGGGGCTGCGCTGGCTGCATTCGTGCCACTGGGGCGCGAGCCGGTAGCACAGCCGGCGGTCGAGCGGCGGGCCGGCGAGGGGGGCTGGCGGCGTGCGGGTGCATCGGTTGCTGCTGCGGTGGCGTTCGGCGTCCTGGCCGCCGCTGTGATGCTCGTGCCCGGGACAGCTGCTGGGCTCTACCGCGGCGGCTTCCTCGCTGTTGCCGTCGCCGTCGCGGTGCTCGTCGCCCACGTGGTGCGGCGCCCGCAGTCGGCGGCGGCCCGGCTGCTCGCCCTGGCTCCGTTGGCGGCGCTGGGACGAGCGTCCTATGGCGTCTACCTGTGGCACTGGCCGGCAGTCCTGCTCATCGATCATGGCCGCACCGGTCTGTCCGGCCCCGGGCTCTTGGCGACACGCGTCGCCGCGTCGGTCACGCTCGGGGCGCTGTCCTGGGTCTGCGTCGAGCAGCGAGTCCTGCGCGGCCGTTTCGGGCGCCGGCCCCGGCGCGTGCTGGTTCCTGCCGCCGCTGCTCTGGCGTCTGTCGTCGCGCTGGTGCTGGTCCTGCCCGCTCCGCACAGCACCAGTGGTCAGCAGCTGGCCGCGCTGGAGCGCGCGCAGGACGAGGTTCTGCCACCGCTCGCGACCACAGTGCCGGTGACTGAGCGGCGCCCGCGCGCGGTGCTCGTGGGCGACAGCGTGGCCGTCACGCTCGCGGAGGGGCTGATACCAGCAGCGCGGGCCCAGGGGCTCGACGTCGTCAGCCGCGCGGCGCTCGGCTGCGGCATCGCCAACGACGGCGAGACTTCGGACGGCGAGCACGACATCCCTCCCGCGGCGGCGTGCGCCATCTGGCCGAGAGCATGGGGGGCAGCGATCGACCAGCAGCACGCCGACCTCCTGGCCGTCCTCGTCGGCAGGTGGGAGCTGACCGACCGCTACCTGCACGGCCGGTGGCAGCACATCGGCGAGCCCGACCTGGATGCCTACCTCGCGCAGAGGCTCGACGCGGTTGTCGCCCTGGGCGTGCAGCACCACGTCAAGGTGGCGTTCCTGACCGCACCCTGCTTCGAGGGCGGCGAGCGGCCGGACGGATCGCTGGACATCATGGGCCAGCGCTCACGGGTGGACCGTTGGAACCAGCTGCTGGTCGAGGCTGTGGCGCGGCACCCCGGCGAATCAAGCCTGAACGACCTGCACGGGTCGCTGTGTCCGTCGGGCTCCTACACGGCCTCTGTCGACGGCGTGGTGGTGCGCTGGGACGACGGCATCCACATCACCCCGGAGGGCGGGCAGCTGGCCGCGCGCTCCCTCGTCCCCGAGCTGATCGCTGAAGCGCGACCCCGGGCGCCCCGCAGCGTGTCCTGACTCCTAGCGGGAGCGCTGACGACGGGTCCGATGCGCTGCCGCGCGGATGGCGGCGCCAGCGGCAACCAGTCCGCCGCCAAGGGCGAGGACGAGCCCGGCCTCGAACCCCGTGAACGGGAGACGGCCGCTGCTACGGCTGGCTACCGCTGTGGGCACGCCCGGGCTTGAGGTGGCAGAGGTGGCAGAGGTGCCCGACGTGCCCGACGTGCCCGATGTGCCAGAAGCCGTTTGAGACCCTGACGCTGCGGTGCTGGTACCACTGCCGGTGCCGCTCATCCCCGTACCGGCCGTACTGCCGCTCGTTCCGGTGCCGCTTGTCCCCGTGCCGCTTGTCCCCGTGCCGCTCGTCCCGCCACCGGGTGCGCTGAGGCCGGGGCTGAGGCTGGTACCGCCCGTGCTGGCACTGCTGCTGGCGAACGCGACCGGGCTGTTGGTCACCGGCAGAGCGAGGACGCCTGGATTCGTCTTGTCGTTCAGGATCTGCACGAGGTGCGCGACATCATTGCCGCCGTTCGTCTCAGCCCCGTAAGCGAAGTCGCTCCCGGCGATGACGAGCTGCAGGCTGTGGCCAGCGTCGAACCGGTGGACGATGCCGGGCATCGTGATGTGGACCCGATCGCCGACGCTGCTCAGCCGCACCGGGCTCACGAGCCCGTGAATGAGTGTCTGCCCCCCGCCCGGGGCTAGGTCGTAGATCTTGGCGAAGACGACGAGCTCGGTCGCCGGGTCTGCGGAAACGGTGCCGGGCGAAGCGATCTTCACGTCGAGCGTCGGGATGCCGACGACGTCAGCCGGCTTCGACAGAGGAGCGGTGGTGTAGGTCGCGACGGTGCCGGCAGTGTCGAAGGGCGACTGGACCGGCGACTTGTCCTGTACCCCGGAGGTCTCCGAGTAGCTGGCCGGGTTGACCGGCGCGATGAACGAGTAGGTGCCGCTCGTGCTGCGCGCCCGCGTGGGGGTGAGGGTTGCGGTCGTCCCCGGCGCGTTACCGCCGCTGAGATACAGCGGCACGGGCGTGCCGACCGGGTAGGTCGGTGCGGTGGCATAGGCGGCGTTGGCTCGTGCCCGTGGTGTAGCTCCCCGGTAGGCCCAGTCCCGGAAGTAGCGGAAGCCGACCTGCGGGTCGCCACCGAGCCCCTTGAGGTAGTGGTCGAACCAGCCCTTCACCAGGTCGCCCTGGTACGTGCCGAGCGGGGCGTCGGCGTTGTACTCGCCCGCTGCCGGCGTGCTCTGGCTGTGGCCCCACGACTGCCAGACCAGCCCCACCATTGTCCCCTGCTTGCGCAGCGCCTCGTAGGTGGCTACCGACTCCTGCAGGTTGAACAGGGTGTCGGCCTGCCCCTGCATCAGCAGGGTCGGGATAGTGATCTTGTCGAGGTACGAGGTCACCGACGCGGCACGGGTCAGGTCCAGGGCCCCGGTGTCGGGATAGCCGGTCGCGTCGAGATGTGCCTTGGCCGAGCAGGCCGCCGAGGCGAAGTTGACGCAGGTGGGAAACATCGACGTCGGATCGACGCTGCGCGAGGGCGGGTCCTCCGCAAAGAACTGCGTTCCAGCGGCAATGCCATCCGCGAAGAACAGCGACGTCCACTCCTTCTTGTGCACCCCCGGCGTCGTGTAGTTGACCCCCGTGGTGAAGGAGGTGTTGTTCGGTGCGAGCGAGTAGGCGAGGTTGTTCCAAGTGATCACCGGAACGATCGCGTCTATCCGGCCGTTCGACGCCGCTGTTGCGGCGTACTGGATCTCGCCGCCGTAGGAGCCGCCGACCATTCCGACCCGCGGGTCGTATTTCTTGCCCGTGTGGTCCAGCTGCACAAAGTTGATGTCGTACTTATCGCCGAGTGTGACCGGGCCAGGGGGGTCGGGCGACTTGTCGACAAAGCCGATCCGCTTCTCTCCCCCCAGGTAGTCGACGAGTTGCGCGGCGGAGGCGCCGTCGTGGTCTCTGTCATCGAGGAAGATGCGGCAGCTCGACCCACCGAAGCCCAGGCCCGAGTAGGACAGCACCGCATACCCGTGCGAGGCAAAGGCAGCGCCCAACCCCGCCTGGTCGTCCTTCGATCCACCGAAACCGTTGGTGGTCAAGATGGCCGGTACCCGGTGGGTCGCGTCGGCGAAGTTCGGCTTGTACAGGTCGGCGGCGATCGTCTCCTTGAGGGGCAGCGCGTTGCTTACTGGGTCGTCGTCGCAGTTGGGCACGCTGACCTTGATCCGCACGTGGATCACCGAGTACGTGAGGGCTTGCCCCTGGGCTGGGGTGGTCGACAGAGGAGCGACGAGTACGCCCGCTGCCAGGAGCGGCGCGGCGAGCAGACAACGACGATTCACAGCACGCTCCTGATCGGGATTCACACAGCGGCCTAGTAGACCGCGAAACGTGCCCGAAATGTACGGCTTTACCAATAGTCGGTCGACGGACTGTCAGCAGCGGCGGGCCGACGCGCCTCGGCAACCCTGCTCCGCAGCAGCAAACCGGCCTCTTGCTCAAGCAGGGCGACGGCGAGCAGCTCCCCGTCCTGCGGCCCGAACTCGGCCAGCGCCCGGGCGTGGATGCCGGTGACGAGTTTGCCGAGCTCGAACGGCACCGCGTACTCATCCGCCAGGGCGGTGATTCCCGCCAGCTCCTCGTGGCAGCGGTCGAGCCCGAAGGTGGTCAGGTAGTCGCCGGCCAGCAGCGCCGGGGCGTGCTGCCGGAGGAACTCGCTGCCGGCCGCGCTGGATGCCAGTGCCGCCCGCACTGCCTCGAGGTCCAGACCGAAGCGTGCGGCCAGCAGCAGCGCCTCGCCCGTCGCGACGGCCTGCCCGAACCACAGCAGGTTCACCAACAGCTTCGTCAGGTAGCCACCGCCGTGGCCGCCCATGTACGTGATGCGGTTGGCAAAGGCGGACAGCAGCTCGCGGTGGGCTTCGAGAACGGCGGCGTCGCCGCCCACGTAGAGCGAGAGCTCGCCCGACTTGGCGGCCGCCACCCCGCCACCGACGGGCACATCGAGCACACCGATGCCCCGCCGCTCAGCCGCGGCTCCCACGAGCACGCCGACTGCCGGCGTGCTGCTGGTCAGGTCAATCCAGACGGCGCCAGCGGCCATCGCGTCGAGGACGCCGCCCGTGCCTAGCATCGCGTCGGTGACCTCGGGAGGACCGGGCAGCATCGTGAACACGACATCTGCCCCCGCCGCGGCGGCCGCGGGCGTGTCGGCCCACCCGGCCCCCACGCCGCGCGCGGCAGCCTGTGCCTGTGGCCGAACGTCGGCGGCGGTGACGCTGAAGCCGGCCCGCACCAGGTTGGCGCACACCGGCAGGCCCATCCGGCCCACGCCGATGAAAGCAATCCGCGGTGAACTACCCGGCACCGTGCCTCGTGCTCGGGGCTTGCGCTCCGTTCAGATGAGAGGGCGCCCCATCGCCGGCGGCGGCTCCTCGGTGCTGGGCCGGAACTCGGCCAGCACGTCGGGGGAGCCGATGGTGCCGGTGGGAGAAGGGGTGGCTGCCATCGGCGGCGGCGCGAACGCTGGGTCAGCAACGAACGGTGCCGGTGTTGCCGGGGGAGGGGTCACCGGCAGAACCGAGTTGACCTTGCTCTGCAACGGCTTGGGCAGCCGGCCCGCGGCCTGCTGCACCTTGGGGTTCTGGCCGAGACCCTGCACCTTGGGGTGGTGAATAAGCTTCTGACCCTGCTGGAGCAGGTTCTCGTACTGCTGCCGGCCCGCACGCGTGCCGAGCACGTACCCCAGCCCGATGCTTGCCCCGGTCCTGATCAGCCGCATGCCGTGTCTCCCGTCCTGCAACCGCGCGCTGCGAAGCTGCGGGCTGCTCCGTGTCCGTCCGTTCGCCCGTTGCTACCCAGGCGATGCCGCTTGTACCGCCCAGGTCTGGAACCGGCAGCGGTTGCCGGAGCTCGTCCGGCAGGATAAGCGCGGTGTCAGCCACCCCGCCGCCGGCGGCCCCGCAAGCCGCCCTGCCGGACCCGCTTCCCAACGCCGAGCTGCACATTCACGTGGAGGGCGCACTGCAGCCCGAGTTGCTGGTCCGACTCGCGCCCGCAACGGCGTCGCCCTGCCCACGACCGACGTCGAGGCGCTACGGAGCCGGTACGTCTTCGCCGACCTGCAGTCCTTCCTCGACGTCCACTACGCCAACCTGCAGGTACTGCGTGCCGAGCAGGACTTCTACGACTTGGCGGCCTCCTACCTCGCCCACGCGCGCGCCGGGGGCGTCAGGCGCGCCGAGGTGTTCATCGACCCGCAGGTGCACATGGGCAACGGTGTTCCCCTCGAAGCCGTGATGAACGGCTACGGCGCAGCTTTTGACGAGGCAAGGGCGGCGGGCCAGTCGTGCGACATCATCATGTGCTTCTTGCGTGACCTCGGCCCCGAGGCCGCGGAGGAGATGTTCCGGGCCGCGATGCCGTTCCGTGAACGCATCATCGGCGTCGGCCTGGACTCCACCGAGGTCGGCTACCCACCCTCGCTGTTCCAACGGGTGTACGCGATGGCAGCAGCCGAGGGGCTGCACCGCGTCGCTCACGCCGGCGAGGAGGGCGGCCCCGAGTACGTGCGCGAGGCCGTCGACCTGCTGGGGGTCGAGCGCGTCGACCACGGGCTGCGCGCACTCGAGGACCCCGAGCTCGTCCGGCGCCTGGCCGACGAGCAGATCGCACTCACCGTCTGCCCGCTGTCGAACGTGGCCCTGCGCGCGGTGGACACGATGGCCGAGCATCCAGTGCGGACGATGCTCGACGCCGGCCTGCGGGTCACAGTCAGCAGCGACGACCCGGCGTACTTCGGCGGCTACGTCGAGGCCAACTTCGCCGCCCTTCGTTCGGAGGCGGGCCTCGACGACGACCAGCTGCGCAAGCTGGCCCTGAATTCCTTCGACGCCTGCTTCGTCGACGACGTCGCGCGGGCAGGGTGAAAGGCCGAGCTCGACACCGGCGGCTGACTCTCCGATTACAAGGGTGTCGGCCGGTCGCGTGTGACGCGGCTTACAGTCCCCACATGTCACGCTCGGTCCTGCGGATCGCTACCGCGCTCTGCGGCGCCGCCCTGCTCGCCACGGCCCCGGCCTGCTCGAGCTCGTCGCACAAGGGCGGGGGAGCGGTTCCTGCAGCCGGCCGTGGACCAGACGCCGACTATGCGGCCTTCGCCCGCAACATCCTCCCGAACGGCCAGTACGGCTCGGTGCCGCCGCCGGCCGGGGCTAGCACACAGGCGTCGATGTACGACGCGCTCACTCCCAAGTTCGACGCCGTGTCAGAGCAGGACCTGCAGAGCGACTTCAAGTCCGAAGGGTTCGGGGTCGGGCCCGACGGACCCGCCACCCCCGAGAGCGTCCCGCAGACCGGCGTGCAGATCGTGCGCGACCGCTTCCACGTCCCACACGTCACCGCCCAGACCTACGACGGCGGCATCTGGGCGACGGGGTGGATCGCCGCCGAGGACCGCGGGCTACTGCTCGAGCAGGGGCGCTACAACTCGCGGGTCGCGGCCATCGACGCTCCGGGCCTGGTCGCGCTGAACCTCATCTCGGGTCTGAAGAACTTCGTCCCGAGCGCGCAGACCGAGCAGGTCCTGGCGTGGCAGAGCGCTGTGCTGGAGCAGGCCGGCCCCACCGGCCGGCAGGTGCTGCACGACATCGACACCTTCGCCGCCGGCGTCAACGCCTACCGCGCCGCCACGAAGTCGTCCGCCAAGCCGTGGACGCGCAACGACACCTTCGCGCTGGAGGCACTCAAGGGTCAGTTCGTCGGCCAGGGCGGGGGTGACGAGGCGCGGCGCACCCAGTTCCTGGCGGGGCTGCAGAGCCGACTGGGCGCGGCGCGGGGGATGAGCGTGTTCAACGACCTGCGCCAGCACGACGATCCCGAGCAGGTGACGTCCATCGACGGGCAGTTCCCGTACGAGCAGCTGCCGCAGCACCCCGCCGGCAACGTCGTCATCGACCCCGGCAGCTACCAGGCGGTGTCGCCCGGCGACCAGCCGGCGCAGGTCGTCCCGCCAGCCCGCGCCTCCAACGAGCTGATGGTCGACGCCAAGCACTCCGCCACGGGGCATCCGCTGCTGGTTGGAGGCCCGCAGATCGGCTACTATTACCCAGGGCTCACGTACGAGATCGACATGCACGCGCCGGGTCTGGTCTGGCGAGGGGCCACCTCCGCACCGTTCCCCGGCTACATGCTGATCGGCCGCGGCGCCGACTTCGCCACAACGCTCACCTCGGCCAGCGGCGACATCATCGACCAGTACGCCGAGACCCTGTGCGGCGGCAGCGACACGCAGTACCTCTACCAGGGCACGTGCCGACAGATGGGGCGCTTCGACGCCGGGGTGCTGAAGGGCTCCGGCGGCGCCAAGGACCAGCAGGTGTCGTTCCGGACGACAGTGCACGGGCCGGTCGCCGGGTACGCGACAGTCAAGGGACGCAAGGTCGCGATCTCGTCCAAGAGGTCCAGCGAGGGCAAGGACGCGCTCGACCTGCTGCTTTACCACGACCTGTCTACCGGGGTCGTCGACAGCCCGCAGTCGTTCTTCGCGGCGGCCGCCCGCTCGCCGCAGACCTTCAACTCCTTTTACATCGACTCCCAGCACATTGCGGAGTTCACCTCGGGGCTGCTGCCGATGCGGCCGCCCTCGGTCGACCCGGGGCTGCTGACCGACGGCCGCGGCGGGTTCGAGTGGAACGGCTTCCTCGGCCCTGACGCCCACCCGCACGGGATGGACCCGCAGCGTGGGCGCATCGTCAACTGGAACAACAACATCGCCCATGGCTTCGGGGCGGCTGACGACGAGTGGATGCGCACAGGGCCGGTGGCCCGCGTTGACCTGCTCAACAAGAACCTCGACCGGCTGGCCACGAACGGCACGTGGACGCTCGCCACCATGACGTCGGCGATGAACGCCGCCGGTACCCAGGACGTGCGAGCCGTCGACACCGTCCCGCTGCTCGGCCGCCTGCTCGCCGGGTCGACGCCACCCAGCAAGCGCGCCGGCCAGATGCTGGCGCTCCTGCAGGCCTGGAGCAAGCACGGCGGCAGCCGCCTGGACCGCAACCTGGACGGCACGATCGACGACCCGGGAGCCGCGGTGATGGACGCCGCGTGGCCGGCAATCGCGGACGCCTTCATGGCACCCGTCCTCGGGCCCCAGCTGGACGAGCTGGCAACCCTCGCCCCGCGCTTCGACCTGCCGCCCAAGGGCCAGTACTCCGGCTGGTACCAGTACTTCGACACCGACATCCGCACCCTTCTCGGCGACACGGTGAGCGGAAAGCTCGCCAACCATTACTGCGGCAACGGCGACAAGGCCGCCTGCCAGGCCGCGGTGTGGAAGGCCATCGAGGCGGCTGGCGCACGGCAGCAGGCCCAGCAGGGCCCGGACCCAACGGCCTGGCGCGCGGATGCCAAGCGGGAGCGGATCACCTTCACGCCCGGCCTGCTGCCGACGACCCTGCGCTACACCAACCGCCCGACCGGCATCCAGCAGGTCATCTCGTTCGACGGGCACCGCTAGCACGCTGCCGCTGGGCACTCTGGGTCCCGATGTCGACGCCGGCCGTGGCAGGTGGTGGGATAACACCCAATTGACCCGGAGGTGGCGCTTTGTCCTTGGTGAGCATCGCGGCGCGGATGCGCCGCCTGCCGATGACGATCGGCGTCACCATCGCCGCCACCCTGACCGTCTCTGCCACCACGGTCGCGGTCGGCCACGCGGCCCCGGTCCCCGCCGCTGGTGCTGTCGCTGGTGCCGGTCAGGAGCCGGCAGCTGTGACCGCTGGACCCACCCGGCGACTGGTGCTGGAGTCAGCACCGCTCGTCGCCGCCCGGGCAGTGAGCCAGCCAACCGCGCTAGCGCCCGCGGCTGCTCCGCACGTCCAGGCGACCGGCTACACCCCGAGCGTGGCTGAGGCGCGCCTGCCGCTCCCACCGGTGACCCACGCACAAAACGACTCGCTCGGATCGACGATCTGCGCGCACGAGCAGTGCGCCCCGCGGTAGATGCTGCTGCAGCCCAGGCCGTGGCCACGCTCGCAGCGGCGCCGCGTGGGTCCCAGGCTCTGCCGGCCGCACCGGCCACGGCATCGAACGCCATCCCGCAAGAGCAGGCGTCCGGGGCGGCGTCGTCGCCTCGCCAACAGGTGGCTGCGCCCCGGGCTGCCGACCCCGTGACTCCCGCTGCCACTCCGGCGAAGGCCGCTCCTGCTGCGGTGACGCCGAAGCCCGCTCCCGCTCCGCACCCGCTGCGGCCGGCGGCTGCGGCGACCACGTTGAAGCCCGCTTCCGCTCCGACTCCGGTGAAGCCCGCTCCTGCTGCGGCGACGCTGAAGCCCGCTCCGGCTCCAACGACGGTGACGGCGCCCACTCTTGCTCCCGCTCCGCCCCCGCCCGCCCCGGCGCAGCCTGCTGGCAAGCCTCGGGGGATGGACGTTGCCTCCTACCAGGGCAACGTCGACTGGCCAGCGGCGTTCGCCCGCGGCGGACGGTTCGTCTACGTCAAGGCGACAGAGGGCACCGGCTACGTGAACCCGTACTTCGGGCAGCAGTACGGCGGCTCGCACAGCGCTGGGCTGATCCGCGGCGCGTATCACTTCGCGCTGCCGGACCGCTCCAGCGGGGCCACCCAGGCCGGCTACTTCGTGGCCCGCGGCGGCGGATGGTCGGCCGACGGCACGACTCTGCCGCCGATGCTCGATATCGAGTACAACCCCTATGGGCAGGTTTGCTACGGCATGAGTCAGCCGGCGATGAGCAGGTGGATCGCCGACTTCTCCGCATCCGTGCACCAGCGCACCGGTCGCTACCCCACGATCTACACCACTCGCGACTGGTGGCAAAGCTGCACCGGCAGCGCGAGCTTCGGTGCCACCAACCCCCTGTTCCTCGCCTGCTACTGCAGCGGCCCCGGCCGAATGCCGGCCGGGTGGGGCTATGAGTCGATCTGGCAGTACAACGACCGGGGTGACCTGCCCGGCGACCAGGACTTGTTCAACGGCACGTACGCGGACCTGCGCCGGCTCGCGCTCTAATCATGCGAGCTCCCGCAACCACGCTCGCCGGACTGCCTCTGCTGGACCTGTCAAGGGACGGCCAGACATGGTCGAGGTCATTGGTAGGTGTCACGCCGATGCTGCCTGCTGCGCGGAAGGACCACGACCTCGATGGCTGCTCACGCGGAGCCCAGCCTTGCTGGGCAGGCCGGCACGCCACCTCGCCCCGCCCGCTTCGGCGGGGGTGCCATGGCCCGCGTGCACCGGTTGTACCGGGTCGTGGCGGTGCTCGTGCTGCTCCTGGGGACGCTGGGCAGCGGGCTCTACGCGGCGCACTGGCGGGCCTCGCTCCAGCACGTGGCCGACCAGCACGCCCAGCGTCAGGTCGATGACACTGAGGCAAGGCTGCAGGCCGGGTTCGCTGGCTACGGGCGAGCGCTCGCAGCGGAGCGCGCGCTCTACGCCGGCTCGACCGGGCGGGTGTCCTATGCCCAGTTCCGGACTTTTGTCGCGGCAATGTCCCTCGGTCGGGACTACCCGGGCTTGGGCGGCTTGGCGTTCATCCAGCGTGTCAACGGCGCGGACTTGCCGGCCTTCGTCGCTGCGAACCAGGCCGACGGTCGGCCGGGCTTCACAGTCGAACCGGCGGGACCCCGGTCGGAGTACTGGCCGATCCGCTACAGCGAGCCGTTGGGGGTTCCGCCGTGGGGGCACGACGCCATGACCAACCCTGGTGTGCGGCCCTATATGGAGCAGGCCGGGATCAGCGGGCAGCTCACGCTGAGTGGCAAGACTGTGCTCGCCAACGACCTGGCGTTGCCACAGGATGAGCGCCCAGCGGCCTTTGGGCTGTTCGAGCCGGTCTACCAATCTGGCGCTGACACGGCCACGCCGGCCGGTCGCCGCGCAGGTCTACTGGGCTGGGCCACCGCCCCGTTTCGCACGCAGGATCTGCTTGCCGGCTACGTCGGCAACGGTGGCGGCCTCGGGGTGGAGGTCTTCGACGGCTCGGTGGCGCCTGACAACCTGCTCGCCGCGTCCCCGGGTCGGTTCCACGCCACCGGCGCAGGTGTGCGGACTGCGACGCTCCAGGTAGCCGGCCGGCCGTGGGTGATGCGTTTCGCCCCGCTGGCCGGTGCGGCCGGTGCGGCGTTCGCGACGTCCTGGCACGGGCCCGCGGCGGTACTCGCAGCCGGCATCGCGCTGAGCGCCCTGCTCGCCGCCCTGCTGTGGCTGTTCGGGGCGAAGGCGCAGCAGCGCACTGTCTCGGAGGAGGACCTGCGTCGCAGCGAGCGGGATTTCCGCAGCGCGTTCGACAACTCGCTGGTCGGTATGTGCCTGACCAGCACCGACGGACGGCGGATCCGGGTCAACCCAGGCTTCGCCGCGATGCTGGGCCGCAGCGTCGAGGAGCTGGTCGGCACCTCCTTCCAGAACGTGACGCACCCCGAGGACCTAGCGGCCAATCTCGATGACGTCGAGCGCACGCTCGCCGGGGAGATCGACGGGTTCCGCACGGACAAGCGGTACCTCAGGGCCGACGGCAGCATCGTCTACGTCGAGCTGTCGACCTCGCTCGTCCGCGACAGTGCGGGACGCGCCTTGCACTTCTCGACCCAGACGATCGACATCACCGCCAGACGGGAGGCTCAGCGCGAACGCGACACCCGCGACACGATGCTGCGGTCGGTGATCGCCAACAGCCAGTCGCTGGTCTACGTCAAGGACCTGGACGGGCGCTACCTGCTCGCCAACGAGCCGTTCCAGCAGGCGTTCGGAGTCACCGAGGCCGAGCTGCTCGGCAAGGACGACAGCTACATCGACCCCGAGCTCGCGCCCGTGTGGAGAGTCAACGACCTGCGTGCGCAGACCGAGGAGTACCGCGTCGAGGAGTGGTCCGACGGACCAGCCGGTCGCTGCTACTACGAGTCGGTTACGAGTCGGTGAAGTTCCCCCTGCTCGATGCGGACGGCCGGGTCTACGCCACCTGTGGTGTGTCACTTGACGTGACAGCCAGCCGGCTGGCTGCCCAGGAGATGGCCCGTGCCCGCGACGCCGCCCTGGCGGCCACGACCGCCAAGTCCTCCTTCCTCGCCACCATGAGCCACGAGATCCGTACGCCGATGAACGCGGTGATCGGCATGACCGGGCTGCTGCTCGACACCGACCTCCACGGCCAGCAACGGCAGTTCGTCGAGACGGTTCGCACCAGTGGCGACGCGCTGCTGTCGGTCATCAACGACATCCTCGACTTCTCCAAGCTCGAAGCCCGGCAGGTCGAGCTGGAGAACGCGCCGTTCGAGCGGACGAGCTGCCTGGACGAGGCAGTCACGCTGGTCGCCGCTCGGTCGGCAGGCTGGACCTGGTCAGCCACGTAGACGCCGCCTGCCCACGCAGCGTCGTCGGCGACATGCACCGGCTCCGCCAGGTGCTGGTCAACCTGCTCTCCAACGCCATCAAGTTCACCGCCGAGGGCGAAGTGCTCATCACGATCGCCCCCACTGAGCGTCCCGACCTCGCCGAGCCCGCTGCCGGCATGGTGGCGTTGACGTTCTGCGTCCGGGACACCGGCATCGGCATCCCCGCCGACCGGATGGACCGGCTGTTCGAGTCCTTCAGCCAGGTCGACGCCTCCACCACCCGCCTCTACGGCGGCTCCGGCCTCGGCCTGGCGATCAGCCGGGCGATCGTCGAGGCGATGGGGGGCACGATCTCGGTCACCAGCACCGTCGGCGTGGGCTCAACGTTCTGCTTCAACCTTGTGCTCGAGACCGCCCCGGACCACGTGGAGACGCCTGGTGCGACGGGGGCGACCCTTGATCTGTCCGGCAGCCGGGCGCTGCTCGTGGACGACAACGAGACCAACCGTCGGATTCTTCGCCTGCAGCTCGAAAGCGCCGCGATGCAGTGCATCGACGTCAGTGGCGGCGCCGACGCACTGGCCGTGCTCGCCGAGGGGGCCCGCTTCGACGTGGCCGTCCTGGACATGCACATGCCGGGGATGGATGGGCAGCAACTCGCCGAGCGCATCCGCGCCCTGCCCGGGACCCGGCTGCCGCTGATCCTGCTGACCTGCCTGGGGTCTCGGCCAGCGACAGAAGGCCTGTTCGACGCCTTCCACACCAAGCCCATCCGTGCAGGCGTGCTGCGCGCCACGGTCGCCGACCTGCTGGCAGCTCCTGCCACGGCAGCCGCCGCTCCCAGCACCGCGGCTGCCGCCCCGGAGCCGGTCGTCGAGCGGGCGCTGCGGATCCTGCTTGCCGAGGACAACCCGGTCAACCAGACGGTCGGGCGGCTGATGCTCTCCAGCCTCGGCCACACCACCGACATCGCCCGTAACGGCCAGGAGGCGCTCGACGCCGCCCTGAGCACGCCCTACGACGTCGTGCTGATGGACATTCACATGCCGCTGATGGACGGCTTGGAAGCCACCCGTGCGATCCGGGCCCGACTGCCCGCGCACCAGCGGCCGCAGATCATCGCGATGACTGCCAGCAGCTTGGCCGAGGACCGCCGAGCCTGCGCCGCCGCCGGGATGCAGGGCTACCTGCTCAAGCCGGTACGCCGCGAGCACCTGATCGTGGCTCTGCGCAGCGCCGCACGCGGGGAGGACGGGGCACAGCCGCTCCTCCCTCGGCAGCCACGATCGATACCGGTGCAGGCGGTCGACTCGTCCGCCCGGGTCCGGGCGCGCCTCGACGAGCTGTTCGGCGACGACCCGGCCAGTGCGCCCATCCGCCAGCAGGAGACGCCGCTCCACTTGGATGCGCTCAGCGAGGCGGTTGGGCGCGGGGACCCCGCCGGCCTGCGGGTAGCAGCGCACACCCTCAAGGGCATGGCGGCCAACCTCGGCGCCACCACTGTCGCCGAGTTGTGCGCGGAGCTGGAGGAGGCCGCACGGACCAGTGACTTCGATGCCGTCGCTGACGTGCTGACGCGCCTGGGCACCGAGCACGCTCACCTCAGCCGGGCGCTTGGCACGCCCGAGCTCGGCCACCAGCCGGTGCATGCGACGGCAGGGGACCGATGAGCGCGGTCCGGGCTGTGAAGCAGGCGGCCACACCTAGTCGTGCTTCCCGCTCCTTTCGGCGGTACGTGGCGTTGTTGACAGTGCTGGCGCTGCTTCCGGTTGCCCTGCTGGCGGCGAGCAGCATCGTCCTGGCCTCACGCCAGGTGAACGGCGAGGTGAACCGCCGGGTACAGGCGACTGCTGCTGTCAGCTCGGTGTTCGTAGGGGAGCAGACCAGCGGTCTGGCGGCGCTGGTGCACAGCTATGCCACCCGGCCTTCGCTCGTCGCCGCGCTCGGGCGAGGTCCGCAGGGCGCAGCTGCAGCTGCCTCTCAGCTGCGGGGCCTCGCGAACGCGGGCCTCGGCGTGAGCGGGGAGTTTGTCACGGACATGGCCGGCACGCTGACCAACGTCGACCCACCAGCCCCTCAGCTCGTCGGCCGCTCCTTCGCCTTCCGGGACTGGTACCGGGGCCTGGCTGCGCGGGGTGGGCCGTACATCTCGACCGCCTACCAGACAGCACTGCCCGGGCATCCACTGGTGGTGGCGGTCGCCGACTACATTCTGGGGCCGGCCGGCCGGCCGGTCGGCATCCTCGCCGCCATCTACAGCCTGGATGCGATCCGGGCGTTCGCCGCCGACATCGCCCGGGCGCAGGGAATCTCGCTGACGGTCACTGACCGGGCTGGAACGCTGCTGAGCGCGGGAGGTCAGCACGGACTTGCGTCCCTGGCCGCCGACCCTCGTGTCAACCGTGCTCTCGCCGGTCACAGCGGCCTGCTGCAGGACTCCCCGCTGCTCGCCTCCGGCGGGCGTGGACCGCGCGAGCTGTCCGCGTACACACCGGTTGCCAGTGTCGGATGGACGGTGAGCGCCTCGGTACCGCATCGGGCGGCGTTCGCGGGGTTGGTCCGGCTCCGTGACACCGTCCTCGCCATCACCGCTGTTCTGGTGTCGATGTTGCTGGCCGGCGCCCTTGCTGTCGCACGCGCACAGCGGCGGCGGGTCGAGTCCGAGCTTGCCGTCGGCCGCCAGGAGCGGGACCTGTCCAGAGTGCTGGAGTCCTCAGGCGACGCCTTCGTGTCCGTCGACGCCACGGGCACGATCACGGCGTGGAACAGCCGGGCCGATGCGCTGTTCGGCTGGTCGGCCTCCGACGTGATCGGCCGCAGGCTGGCCGACACCTTGATCCCCGCCGCGCAGCGGGAGGCGCACCTGCAGGGGATGCAGCACTACGCCACTGCGGGGGGGCCATCGGCCGTGGTGGGACAGCGCATCGAGTTGACGGCGCTGCACCGCGACGGGAACGAGGTACCCGTCGAGCTCGCGGTCTGGGCGCACGAGGACGGCGGCGGGTTCAGCGCGTTCGCCCACGACATCACCGAGCGGATCAGCAGCCAGGCCGAGCTGGAGACGGCCCGTGACACCGCCATGACCGCATCCCGGCTCAAGAGCGAGTTCCTGGCCAACATGAGCCACGAGATTCGTACACCGATGAACGGCGTGATCGGGATGAGCAGCCTGCTGCTGCAGACCGAGCTCAGCGTCGTGCAACGTGACTACGCCGAGACGGTGAGCTCCTCGGCGGAGGCCCTGCTGACAGTGATCGACGACATCCTGGACTTCTCCAAGATCGAAGCCGGCAAGCTCGACGTGGAGAGCGTGCCCTTCGACCTGCGGGCCGTCGTAGAGGAGTCCGCGGTACTGCTGGCAGCCCGGGCGCACGAGCAGGGGCTGGAGCTGACCTGCCGACTGGACCCGGCCCTGCCAGCCGCGGTCGCAGGAGACCCGGGTCGGCTGCGGCAGGTGTTGCTCAACCTGCTGGGCAACGCGGTCAAGTTCACCCACGAGGGTGAGGTCAACGTCAGCGCTCGGGTCGCCGAACATGTCGATGACGTGGACCGGGATGCCGATGCCGTGCTGGTCGAGCTGGTCGTCCGCGACAGCGGCATCGGGATGACGCAGTCGACCCTCGAGCACCTGTTCGACGCGTTCACCCAAGCCGACACTTCCACGACCCGCCGCTACGGCGGAACCGGCCTGGGGCTGGCTGTCTCTCGGCAGCTGGTCGAGCTGATGGGCGGAACGCTGCGCGCGATGAGCGAGCCGGGAGAGGGCAGCACCTTTACGGCACTGATCCCCTTGCGGCTGCGCTCCGTTCCGGCGGTTGCGCCGGAAGTCCCCGACCTGGCCGGCAAGCGCGCGCTGATCGTCGATGACAACGCCACCAACCGCCGGGTGCTGGCCGAGATGGTCGCGGCTGGGGGTGCAGCGCCCGCACCACCACTCAGGCTCAGGAGGCACTGGCGGCCCTGCATGCAGCGGCCGACGAGCACGAGACGTTCGACGTGGTGCTGCTGGACCTCAACATGCCCGGCGTCGACGGGTTCGACCTCGCGCATCTGGTGCGGGCTGATCCCCGCGTGGGTGACGTGCCGCTGGTGATGCTGACGAGCTCTGCCCAACGCGGCGAGGCGCAGCAGGCCGAGCAGACCGGAATCACGGCGTACCTCACCAAGCCGGTCCGCTCGGCCCAGCTGCACGAGGCGCTGCGTATCGCCCTAGGCACCAAACCGAAGCGAGCGGCGGGCGAGCCGGTAGCGGGGTCGCCCCCACTGCTCGCGCGCATCCCCCGTCAGGCCTCTGCTGCGGATCCCGAGGAGTCACCAGCCGAGGTGCTCGTGCTGCTCGTCGAGGACAATTCTGTCAACCAGAAGGTTCTCACCGCGGTGCTGTCCCGTATCGGGTGTGCGGTGCACGTTGTGGCGAACGGGGAGCAGGCGCTGGAGTACCTGGCCCGCGAGCGCTATGACGCTGTCCTCATGGACTGCCAGATGCCGGTCATGGACGGCTACGAGGCCACCGCCGAGCTACGCCGCCGGGAGGGCACCGGCCGGCGCACGCCGGTCATCGCTCTCACCGCGTCAGCGATGGCCGAGGACCGGGAACGGTGCATGACAGCGGGGATGGATGACTACCTCAGCAAGCCGGTCAGCATGCAGAACCTCGCTGCAGCGCTGACGCACTGGCCGCCTGCGGGGGCGGCTGAGCGCTCCTGACCAGGCTCGGTGGCGCCGTCATGCCTGTCTAGGGTCGCTCGTCGTCAGGGGAGCGAGCTGGCGGGTTTGTCAGCACGGGCAGCAGGATGTCGTCGACCAAGTGGGCGAGGAACGCTTCGTCCGTGCTCTCGCCGAGAACGAGAAGGCGGTAGATCGACCGCTGGAGCGATCTCGTGAAACAGCAGATTCGCGGCAGCGTGCAGCGGCTCACTCCGGGCGACTGCCCGCTCGAACACCGAGGTGGTCAAGCCGAGCTTGTCCGACAGCGCCGCCCCGCGTAGTGCATCTGCGAGCTCCGGGTCGGTTCGCATCCCGGCGATGATCCCGGTGAGCAGGCCCATGTCGTGGTTACCGATGTTGGCGCTCATCACGCGCAGCACCTCAAGCAAGTCCTCGCGCAGACTGCCCTCGTCGATGGGCACAACCACGGTTGCGGTTCGCTGGCGCACTGCTGCAGCGACTAGTGCGCCCTTGCTCGGCCACCTGCGATAGATCGTGGCTTTGCTCACGCGGGCGCGGCACACGATCGCGTCCATCGACAGCCGCTCGTAACCCACCTCGGCAATGAGCTCGAGCGCGGCACTCAGGATCGCCGTATCCCTCGAGCTGTCGCGCGGTCGACCTAGCGTCTGGGGTGCTCGGGCATCGCGGGTTCTCACGTCAGCCACACCTGCCCTAATTCCGATACGAAGCGGTTTCGTATCGTATGCGACCCTGCCACGCACAGAGCCGAAAGCAACCGTTCCGAACGGGCTCCCAGGCTGGGTCAGGGTGCTGGCTGCGGCTGCGGACCCGAGACGTATCGCGACACCTGCCACGCGTCATCCAGCCACGGCGTGCGCGAGCCCGCCACGGACAGGCTGCCGGGGGACGACTCGAAGATCTGGCCGAAGACAGTCGCGTACGTCCCGTGGTCCGGCGTCGGGTGCCGGACCACGAGGGCGGCGGGATCGTCTTCAGGCACCCGCCCCAGCAGCAGGCTCCGCCACTGCTCCGCTGTCTCACCCGCCTCGAACGCATGGAGGTACCGCTCGGCCTTGCCGTCCTCGGCGCCCCCCGACGTCACCATGTGGGTGCCCGGGCCAAGCCTGGTCTCGGTAAGGGCCGATCCGTCGAACACGTACCGGGTCAGGCTCTCCGGAGCCGCGATCACCAGAGCGAAGCTCGCCATCCCGGCGAGCCGGACGCGCTTCGGCCAGTCGCTGCGGTGCCTCGCCGCAAGGAGTGGCAACACCCCGCGCGAGGGTGCCCCCTCCGCCGCCCGCCGCCGCTCCGGCCGGTTGAGAATGAGCACGGAGACACCCGAGTCGACATCGGTCACGCACCAGCTTCCGCCCGCCAGCCGGTCCCGTCCGCCGACGAGCTCAGGCTGGTCGGGCCACCATCGTCCTGGTTCGTCGAACTCCCGGCCGACCAGCTCGTCCCGCAGCGCCATGACCAGAACTGGATGGCCAGGGCGCCATCGGACTACGACCGTGCACACGCGCGCTCACCTCCGGTTTCGTACCGGCACGTGCAAGAGCGTGAGGTCGGTTAGCGAATCCTTTAGAACTGCTGGCGTTGCTGGGCCCGGCGGCGCAGGACCCGCCGGAGGACGATCCCGAGGACCATGCCGCCGACACCGCCGCCGCGGATCACCACACCACGCCGTCCACCGATCAATACTCGCGCCACGGTGGTCGCCCTCCCATTGCTTGGCCTGACCGGCAGGCTAGCCGGTCTTCGGCTCGTTCAGTGTGTACTCGTCGCGGGCGCCCGCACGCCGGTCCCCGCCTCCTGCGCAACTGGTGCAGGCGGGGGGAGGTTCACCAGGGCCTGGCCGAGGACGATGTCGATCCCGGCGGGGTCCGGGTGGTCGGGCTTCTCGCAATGCCCTCAGCCCGTGGGTTAAGGCATCGGGCGGGACGCTGCGGGCGGCCAGGACGTGGGCGAGCCAGGCGCACTGCTCGTCGATGAGCGTCGGGGTCATCGAATAGCAGGGTGAGGCTGGCCATGTCCAGCAGGTGCAACAGGTCGGAGCGTGTCCGGTCCCGGACCTGCGGGGGGAACCTGGCCAGGCCGGCATCGCCGCCTCCAGCGCCCCCATGGCACGTTGGGTCCAACCAGGCATCTCTGCCTGGCGGGCTCGATACTGAACGAGCCGGCTGCAGATGTTCCTGGTTTCTCGTGCGCTGTTAGCACCAGGTGCGGCGGGGTCGGCGAGCAGGCAGGCTGATCCGCGAGGTCGGAGCCTGGCAGATCCTTGGGTCTTCGGTGACGCGAGGGGGGTGCATCATCGCCAGCATGGTGGCGAACCAGGACGCCGCCTGCTGATGCCGCAGCTGCTCGTCTGCACCGATGTCGCGCAGCGTTCGCGGCGCGAACTCGAATCCTCCGGTATCACTGGTGGACCACGGGCATGCTCCAGACGCTGGGGCGGTCGTGCCGCTCAGGTCCGTCGTCGAGGCGCTCAGAAGCCGGGGAACACCGCGCGCAGATCGTCGAGGATGACGTTGCCGGTCACCGTGACACCTTCAGGCGTGTGCTGTGAGTCGAGCCGGCCGCCGAAGAGGCGGACGACTGCCTCGAGGGGCCCGGTGAACGTCGCCGTCGCGCCGGAGATGGACGTGGTCATCGAGACTGCCGAATCGATGACGAACCCGAAGCCGGAGTCCTTGACGCCGACCACGGCCGGCTCAGAGACCGCCCCCGCCTTGCCAATGAAACTGAGCATGAAACCGAGGTCGCTGGCCAAAAGCTCGGTGAGGACTTGCGCTGCTTCAGACTGTAGAACGGCCCGTGGCTCGAACGCTGCTCGCACGTCCCAGCTGTGCAGCGCCGCCTCGTTCAATCGCAGGCCCGCGAAGCCCGATGTCGCAAGGGGGAAGGGTATTGATCCCGCCGAGAACTGCATCGAGGCGAGCTGCTGGCCGTCTAGCGCCTGAAGGGCGGCGACGAGTTCGGCGTCGAGCGCGAGGAAGCCAGCCGCCTGCTCATGCGGCTGCATGGCATTCCAGCGATCCCACACCTTCTGGTTGAAGTCTTGCCCCGATGGCGCGGTCGCGCCGAGCGTGCGGCGTAAGCCGGCCAGCATGATCTCTGCCCCGCTCCCTAGTGTCGCGTGAACGAGGTTCTTTTACCTGGGCGGCAGTGGTCGAGTAGTTGGTCGGCGGGTTTGGTCCAGACGAAGGGTGTGCAGCGTTCGTTCCAGCCGTCGATGAAGGCGCCGATGGCGCCG
>JAABUU010000472.1_pt1 | contig 90684 bp, 80 predicted proteins | sample 5559301 | NCBI WGS metagenome assembly JAABUU01 (sample SAMN10711884, study PRJNA513360) | rock metagenome | isolation source: Antarctica rocks | place: Antarctica: Victoria Land, Richard Nunatak white
CCTTCTGCGCGTGGGACAGCTCGCTGAGGTCAAGGTCGGCGCTCACCCTGACCTTGAATCAAGCCGCTCGCTGCGCGTCAAGCCCCAGCCCGGTGAGCGAAATAGAGGGCGGGTTGAGCAGTTACTGTCCGACTTGTAGAATTTGCCCAACTTCGAGCTTTTGGAATGAAGATGCAGTAATTTTATAAATAAGTTCACTTTCCAATGTCGACAGAGAATCCTTTACACGCCGATACTCCTTTCCAAGAAGCTTTGCCAGCGGTTGTTCATCCCCTGAATGAAAGTGTTTCAGGGTTTGCTGGAGGATTTGGGAGAGACCCTCAAAATTTGATACTATAGTGTCGAGTTGATCCGCTGCTTCTGCCTCAAGAATGTAGACAGTATTAAGAAGATGCTCCACAATCTTCAAAGCAACGCTTAATTGACCCTTGTTGGGCTCCTTAATGTCGTGGGCAGCATCGTTTCCAAGGAAACGAATCGCGTGGAGTCTTTCAGCATCCTTCTTCGATATTAAACCCTGACTTGCAAGTGCAGTTATGCGGCGCTCAAGATTGGCACCAGAGATATTTAGATTGTTGCATACAGCCTCTATCGTCGCCCGCAATCCGAGGCCGCCTAATATTCCTGCATTTTCACGAATTGATAGTAAGGTTTGATCATAAATACGTTTGACTAACTCTGGTAAAAGCCAACCTTCAACAAGGTTATGATGCCCCTTAATTGCTTTGGGATAGAGGGAGACCGTGGTATAAGGAACCCAGGTTTCTCCGTTTTCTGGGTCGGGACCACCTTGCTCGTAATCATCGACTTCTTCTCGGAAAGAAATTAGGTGGCAACCCAAGCATCTAATTGTAAGGTATGACATCGTCACGTGATACTCGTTCGACCCGTCTTCATTAAACTTGCATAGAATCTCGTGGTTTCTATCTCCATGACAACGAGCGCAGTCGGACCATAATGTCTTATTTGATGTAGCTACCACATAGGCCTCCAAGAAACTCATCCCAAATTCAGTAACGCAGTCCAGGGCGGCTCGCCCTGGCGGAGTCCAGAGGCAGAGCCTCTGGCCTTGCCTGCCCGCAGTATCAATGGTGTTCGGAGTGCACCGTGTCCAAATCCGCGAACCGCGTGAACTCGCCCTCGAAGAACAGATCGATCTTCCCCGTCGGCCCGTGCCGCTGCTTCTCCAGCAGCAGTTCCGCCTTGTTGTGCACGCTCTCCATGTCGCGCTGCCACTTGTCGAGCGCGTTCTGGAACTTCTCCTCGTTGTCGAACGCCATCTGCTTCGGCGCGCGCTGCTGGAGGTAGTATTCGTCGCGGTAGATGAACATCACCGCGTCGGCGTCCTGCTCGATCGAGCCGGACTCGCGCAGGTCGGAGAGCTGCGGCCGCTTGTCCTCGCGGTTCTCGACCTGGCGCGAGAGCTGCGACAGCGCGAGCACGGGCACGGACAGCTCCTTGGCCAGCGCCTTGAGCCCCATGGTGATGGCGCTGATCTCCTGCACCCGGCTCTCCGACTTGCCCGAGGTCGCGCGCATCAGTTGCAGATAATCGATGACCACGAGGCTGAGCCCGCGCGTGCGCTTGAGGCGGCGGCAGCGGGTGCGCATCGCCGACAGCGTGACGGCCGGCGTGTCGTCGATCAGCAGCGGGAGCTGGGACAGCTCGCGCGAGACCTGGACGAAGCGGTCGAACTCGCGCTGCCCGATCTCGCCGCGCCGGATGCGGTCGCCGCTGACGCGGGACTCCTCGGACAGCAGGCGGTTGGCGAGCTGCTCGGCGCTCATCTCCAGCGAGAACACGGCGACGGTGCCGGTGGGCGCGGTGGTGCCGGCGGGCAGGCCGGCGTCGGCGTCGAGCGTGCGGGCGGCTTCCATCAGCGCGCGCGCCGCGCCGAACGCGATCTTGGTGGCAAGCGCGGTCTTGCCCATGCCCGGCCGGCCGGCGAGGATCAGCAGGTCGGAGGGGTGCAGGCCGCCGGTGCGCTTGTCGAGGTCGCGCAGGCCGGTGGACAGACCCGAAACGCCGCCGGGCATGTGGAACGCCTTTTCGGCGTTGTGGATGGCGCCGGTCAGCGCGCGCTCGAAGGTGACGAAGCCGCCCTCGCTGCCGCCGCGGGTGGCGAGGTCGAACAGGGACTGCTCCGCCGCCTCGACCTGGTTCATGCCGTCCAGCTCGGGGTCGGCGCCGAACGCGTTGTTGACCACGCTCTCGCCGACGTCGATGAGCTGGCGGCGCAGCCAGGCGTCGTGGATGGCGCGGCCGTACTCGCCGGCGTTGATGATGCCGACCATGGCGGTGAGCAACTGCGCCAGGTAGGCGGTGCCGCCGACCTCGTCGAGCACGCCGGAGTGCTCGAACTCGCCGCGCAGGGTGACGGCGTCGGCGAGCTGGCCCATCTCCACGCGGCGCGAGATCGCCTGGAAGATGCGGCCGTGGATCGGGTCGGCGAAGTGCTCGGCCATCAGGAAGTCGCTGACGCGCTCGTAGCCCTTGTTGTTGGCGAGCAGCGCGCCGAGCAGGGCCTGCTCCGCCTGGTCGTTGGAGGGCGGGCGGCGCAGCGACAGGCCGAGCAGCGGGGGGTCGATGGTGTTCACGCTGGCGACCCTACACCGCCGTGCGGCGGCTGGCCCTGTGGATGGCTGTGGATCACGGGGACAACCTTGCGGGAGCGGGCCGCCCACGCCGGCCGACGCTCACGGCTGGCCAGCCGGTCCGGCGCGCATTGGTCTGGCGGTCACACCGGCGGCTTCTCGCATTGACCTGCTGGGAAGCAAGCAAGGCCAGGGCTCTGCCCTGGACCCGCCAGGGCGAGCCGCCCTGGACCGGCCTTTCTTAAGTAGTGGATTCCAAAGGCGAGCCTTTGGCGGAGTTTGAGGCAGAGCCTCAACCTTGCTTGCCTGCTTCCCAGGTCACTCCAAGGGGCCGTTACTGTCACTTCCACTTGGCGGTGCGGCCGCGGGTGCGCCGTGTCGGCGCGTGGAAGTCGTAGGGCTTGGTGCGCACCCAGGCGACGAAGCGGGCCAGCTCCGGGTCGGCGCGCAGGGCGTCGGGGGCCGCGAGGTGGCGGGCGATCTCGGCCTCGGTGTAGCGGGCGTGGATCGCGGAGTGGCAGATCTGGTGCAGGCGGACGGTGCCCTGGTGGGTGCCGCCCTTCAGCCGCGGCGTCAGGTGGTGCATTGAGGAGCGCGCCTCGACCGGGATAGGGCGGCCGCAGAGGACGCAGACCGGCAGGTCGTCGGCAGGCTGCGCGGCGTGGGAGGTCCGGGACGATCGACGTGCCATGAGGAGGAAATGGGGCGCGGACGGAGCGGGGAAAGCGGTCTCTGGCTAGAGGCAGGAAGCAAGGTTGAGGTTCTGCCTCAAACTCCGCCAAAGGCTCGCCTTCGAAGTCTATTACTTAAAAGAAGCCGGTCCAGGGGGGGCTTCCCCCCTGGCGGGTCTGGGCAGAGCCCAGCCTTGCTTCCTGCCGCTACCAGAGCACGCCGTCGACAGGCACGACCGGCTCCGGTCCGGTGCGTCCGCCGAGCAGGCTGTTGAGGTTGATCTCGACGGTGCGCGAGATCGAGGCCAGCGGCACGTCGTAGGCGGTGTTCTCGAACGGGTCCTCCAGGTCGCGGCCGGCGCGGTCGAGGGCCAGGAACAGGAAGCCGACCAGGCTCGAGCCGAGCGGCGTGGCAAGGCCGAGCTCCGGTACCATCGCCAGCGGCAGCAGCACGCAAAACACCTGCGCGAACAGCCGGGGGAAGACGGTGTACTGGCGCGGCATCGGGGTGTTCTTGATGCGCTCGGCGCCGCCCTGCATGTTGCCGAGTTGTGCGAGCGTGTCGGACAGCGCCGCCGTCTGGATGCTGTCGAGGGCGTGGCCGCGCAGCAGGGTGGCAAGCTGATCGGCGATGGCGGCGAGCAGGGCGTCGGGGACGTTGCCCTGGGTGCGGAGCCAGGCCAGCGTCGGCTCGGGGACGAGGGGAATGATCGGCTGCCACGGCTCCTGGCGGCGCAGGTGGCAGCGCAGAGCGTGGGCGTAGGCGATGGCGAGGTCGGTGATCGCGGCCTGAGCGGGGTGGCCCGGCAGGTAGAGCCGGACCTGGCGGGCGAGGGTGCGGCTGTTGTTGACGACGCCGCCCCAGAGCTGGCGGGCCTCCCACCAGCGCGCATAGGCGGCGTTGTTGCGCAGGCTGATGACGATGGCCAGCGCGGAGCCGATCAGCGGCATCGGCAGGTCGTCGACCGCGACCCAGCGCTGCCGCAGCGGTCCGTAGAGCACGGCGATCGCGACGTCCCATCCGAGCATCAGCCAGAACGCCGGGCCGAAGTAGTGCAGGATCTCGGACCAGCGCGGCCCGCGGGCGACGATCACCGCGGCGTGGCCGGACCGAGCTCCTGGTCACGGGCGAGCACGGTGGCGAGCGCGTCCGTGGCGGGCACGAAGCGCCCCCTGGCCTCGTCGAGCACGCCGACCTGGCCGCTGGCGATGTCGTACACCCAGCCGTGCAGGGCGAGTCGTCCCTGCGCGAGGCGCGCGGCGACGGCGGGGTGGGTGCGCAGGTGGCCGAGCTGGGTCAGCACGTTCTGCTCGACGAGCGCCTGCACCGAGGCCTCGCCGTGCAGGTGGGGGTGCAGGATGGCGACCACCGAGCGCGCGGCGGCGGCGTTGCGCAGCCAGGCGCTCACGGTGGGCATCTGCGCGAGCGTCGGGTCATCGGGCTTGGACAGCGCCTGCATGGCGCCGCAGCCGGTATGGCCGCAGATCACGATGTTGGCGACGCCGAGCGCGTGCACCGCGTACTCGATCACCGCGGAGACGCCGCCGAGCATCTCGCCGTAGGCCGGGACGATGTTGCCGATGTTGCGGCAGACGAACAGCTCGCCCGGGTCGGACTGGGTGATCAGCTCGGGGATCACCCGGCTGTCGGCGCAGGCGATGAACAGGGTGTGCGGGCTCTGGCTGCGCGCGAGGCGGGCGAGGTCGCCGGCCTGGGTCGGCAGGACGTCGCGCTGGAACTGCATCACGCCGTCGAGGAGCTGGGTGACGGAGGACCTGGCGGCGGTGCCGGGATCGTCGGACATCGGGGTGGTCCTTCTGTGCGGGATATGCCTTCTGGTTGTAAGGCAGGACGTACGAGGGGAAAAGGCCAGGGCTCCGCGCGGCGGCCCACAGGAAGCAAGGTTGAGGCTCTGCCTCAAACTCCGCCAAAGGCTCGCCTTTGGAATCCACTACTTAGAGAAGACAGGTCCAGGGGGGCTCCCCCTGGCGGGTCCCCGCTTTCAAGCAATGGGGCAGAGCCCTGGCCTTGCTCGCTACGCTCCCAGCCCCGCCACGAACCCCGCGAGCCCGGGCTGGCGCGCGGTCGCGGTGCGCGCGGCGTGCAGGACCGCGCGGATCTCGGCGACGGCCTCGTCCAGCTCGGCGTTGACGACAACGTGGTCGAACTCGCGCCAGTGGGAGATCTCGGCACGGGCGGCTGCCATGCGCCGTGCGATCTCGGCGGGCTCGTCGCTGCCGCGGCCGGCGAGGCGCGAGCGCAGGGCGTCGAGCGACGGCGGCAGGACAAACACGCCGACCGTGTCGCCGGGCAGGGCCTCGCGCACCTGCCGCCAGCCCTGCCAGTCGATGTCGAACACCACGTCGCGGCCGGCGTCGAGCGCGGCCGCGACCGCCGCGCGCGGGGTGCCGTAGCGGCGGCCGAACACCTCGGCCCATTCCAGAAGCTCGCCGGCGGCCACCATGGCGGCAAAGGCGTCCGGACTGCGGAACAGGTAGTGGGTGCCCTCGACCTCGCCCGGCCGGGGCGCGCGGGTGGTGGCGCTGACCGACAGGCTGAGCGCGGGCTCGGCGGCGAGCAGGCGGCGGGTGATGGTGCTCTTGCCGGCGCCGGAGGGGGCGGAAATCACCAGGCACACGCCGCGCCGGGAAATCCCGGCGGCCTGCCCACCCGGGACGGCGCTGACCCGGTCTTCCGGCAGGGCGGGTGCGGGCGGGGCCGGGGACCGGGGCGGGGCGGGATCACTCAATGTTCTGCACCTGCTCGCGAAGCTGCTCGATCGCGGCCTTGAGGTCGAGGCCGGCTGCGGCCAGCGGGATGTGCGCGGACTTGGCGCACAGGGTGTTGGCCTCCCGGGCGAACTCCTGCACCAGGAAATCCAGGCGGCGGCCGACGCCTGCGCCCTCGGCGAGCAGGGCGCGGGCGGCGACGACGTGGCTGGCGAGGCGGTCCAGCTCCTCGCGCACGTCGCAGCGCACCGCGAGCAGGGCGACCTCCTGCGCGACGCGATCGAGGCCGGGCATCGCGCTAGCGACATCGCCCTCGCGTGCCACGCCGGGCGAAGCGTCGCGCAGCAGGTCGCGCAGGCTGTCGAGCAGCCGGGCGCGCTGCACCGCGCCCTGGCCGGCGGCAAGATCGCTCGCCCGGTCGTGCAGCGCGGCGATGGCGTCGATCTGCGTCGCCAGCACCGCGGCCAGGCGGGCGCCCTCGGCGCGGCGGCTCTCCACGAGGCCGTGCAGCGCGTCCTCGAACCCCGTGCGCAGTGCGTCCAGGCGCCCCGGCTCGGCAAGCGCCGCCTCCGGGGCCGCCGCCGCGGGGCGAAGCACGCCGGGCAAGGTCAGCAACGCCTCGGCCCGCGGCGGCGGCGCGCCCGGGATACGCGCGGCGAGATCCAGCACCACGCGGAGCATCTGGTCCAGCACCGCCGGGTCGAGCGCCACCGCCCCGGCCTCCTCGCGGCGCAAAGTCAGGCTCGCCTGCACGGTGCCGCGCCGCAGCGAACGGCCGGCGGACTCGCGCAGCGCGGGCTCCAGGGCGTCGAGGCCGGGCGGCAGGCGGATGCGCAGCTCCAGGCCGCGCGCGTTCACGCTGCGCAACTCCCAGTGCCATGGCGTGCCGCCCGCCAGGCCCTCGGCGCGGAAGAAGCCGGTCATCGAGGACAGGGAAGCGGGCATGGGGCAGGGTTGTAGAGGGTTTCGGCAGCGGCGGCGAGAACGGCAGAAGCAAGCAAGGCTGGGCTCTGCCCAGACCCGCCCCTGCTTCAAGGCGGGGGCGAGCCGCTCCTGGACCGGCACACGGGAAATAAGGCAGGTGCAGCGGGGCCACACAGGCACGCCGAAGTGCCGTCGCCGCAGAGTCGACATCTGGATCGAGACCGTCGGCCGGCCTAGCGTCCGGGCATGAAGGACATGGTGCTGGACAGCGTGCTCATCACCGGCGCAGGCAGCGGGATCGGGCGGGCCGTGGCGCTGGCCTGCGCGGCGCCCCGGCGGACGCTGCACCTGGCGGACCGGGACGCGGCGGCGCTGCGCGAGGCTGCGGCGGCGTGCCGCGGGCTCGGCGCCGAGGTCCGTGCGCAGGAGATCGACGTCGCGGACGCAGCCGGGATGGAGCGTTGGGTGGCAGGCACCGGGCGTCTCGACTTCGCGTTCGCCAACGCGGGCGTGTCGTTCAACTTCGGCGAGACGGCGGCAGGCCGCGACGCGCAGGCGCGCGACGTGCTGGCGATCAACCTCGGCGGGATGCTGAACACGGTGCTGCCGGCGATGCGGGTGATGGCGGGGCAGCCGGCGGGGGCAGGCGGAGTGCGCGGCAGGATCGCGGCGACGGCGTCGCTGGCGGCGTTCCTGCCGGTGCCGGGCGCTCCGGCCTACAGCGCGTCCAAGGCGGCGGTGGACAGCTGGATGGTGGCCAGCGCCCCTGCGGCACGCCGCCAGGGCCTGGTGCTGAGCAGCGTGTGCCCCGGCTACGTGCTGACGCCGATGACGGCGGGCAACGACCACGCGATGCCGGGGCTGATGCAGCCCGACGAGGCGGCGCGGATCATCCTGCGCGGCGTGGCGGCGGGACGCCGGAGGATCGCGTTCCCATGGTGGCTGCAGGCCTGCGCGCGTCTGGGCGGGATGCTGCCGCCGGCGCTGGTGGCGCGGCTGGTGGGGCTGCGGGCGGCGCGCGGGGGCGCCGGGGTGCGCGAGACGCAGGCGCAGCCGACCGCGTAGGGCCTGCACCGTGGCAGGGCAGGCAAGGAAGGTTGAGGCTCTGCCCCAAACTCCGCCAAAGGCTTGCCTTTGGAATCCATTACTTAAGTAAATCGGTGTCCAGAGGCCTTGGCCTTTGGCGGGTCTGGGCAGAGCCCAGCCTTGCTGCGCTGCCCTCACCCCGGCGCGTCGAGCACCGCGTGCCAGCGCACCACGTTGCGCTGGTGCTTCTCCAGGGTGCGGGCAAAGGCGTGGCCGCCGTGGCCGTCGGCAACGAAGTACAGCGCGTCGCTGTCGGCCGGGTGGGTGGCGGCGGCGATCGAGGCGGCGCCGGGCGAGCAGATCGGCCCGGGCGGCAGGCCGGCGACGCGGTAGGTGTTGTACGGGTCGTCGCGGTCGAGGTCGGCGCGCGACAGCCTGTGGTCCAGGGTGCCGAGGCCGCCGCTCGCGCCGTAGGCGACGGTGGGGTCGGCCTGGAGCTTCATGCCGCGGCGCAGGCGGTTGAGGAACACGGCGGCGACCAGCGGGCGCTCCTCGGCGCGGGCGGTCTCGCGCTCGACGATGCTGGCGAGCGTCAGCGCCTGCCCAGGGTCGGCCAGCGGCAGGCCAGGTGCGCGCGAGGCCCAGGCGTCGTCGAGCGCGCGCGTCATGGCGGCCTGGGCGCGGGCGAGCACGGCGTCGCGCTGTGCGCCGCGCTCGTGGGCGTAGGTCTGCGGCAGCACGGAGCCCTCGGCCGGCACCGGGTCGGGGCCCGCGAGGGTGTCGGCGTCAGCGAGCAGGCCCGCGATCTGCGCGGCGGTGAGGCCCTCGGGGATGGTCAGGCGGTGCTCGACGGGATGGCCGGTGCGCAGGATGGCGAGCACGTCGCGCAGGCTGGCCCGGGCGGGAAACGCGAACTCGGCGGCGTGCAGCGGGCTCTCGCGCCCGGTGAGCAGGGCTGCGGCGCGGAAGGCGAGCGGGCTGGCGACCAGGCCCTGATCCGCAAGAGACCGGGCCAGGGCGGCGGTGGGCGCGCGGGCGACCACGAGGTCGCGGGCCTGCGGGAGCGGGCCGGGTGCATCGTAGGCCCGCAGCGCGAGCCAGGCGCCCCCAGTGCAGGCGAAGGCGAGCAGGAGCAGGGCGACGAGGGCAAGGCGCGTCTTCATCGGGTGGGCTTACGACAAGTGCTGCGGGAGCGGAACGGTGGTCGGTGCCTGGATGCGCGAGCCTTCGTGAACCCCAGCCTGCCCGCAATGCGCCGTGCCATCACCGGCAGGGTGCTCGGGTATCTCGCAAAACCTATCGATGTTCACATTGCGGGCATTGGCTCCCAACGCCGGATGATTCGAGACCCCCCAGGGGGTGCCAGGAAACAGCACCACCGCGTCGGGGCGAGGCCCTGGAAAACGGCTTACGGCTACGTGACACTGCCCCGGGCTCTGGCTAGAAGAAAAAGCGCAATCGAGGAATCCTCATGACGACGCACACCTGGAAGAGCAACGCCAACGGCTTCGTCCTCGACTCAACAGACTATACTGATGGTCAGGCCTTCGTCGCTGGCGACATGCTTGTGGTGCATTCGGGTGTACTGAACGCTGCTGGCTCCAAGGGGCAGGTCGGCACTCTCGCGTCGGGCAGCTACGTGTTCGATGTCAGTGGCGTCAATGCCACGTTCTATCTCACCAGCATTGATCTTGATGCGGCTTCGGTGCTGCAGGAGAGCGGCGGCGGGCCACTCGTGATGAGTGTGACCGACCAGTTCATCAATGACGGGCTCCTCGATGTCGGCATGTCCAGTGCCGCGGGCTCGCTCACCATGAGACTCTACGCGGACGGCCAAACCGTCGGCGTCGTCAACAATGGCCGGATCGTCGTGCAGAGCGGGAGCAATCTCGCGATTGAACCGGAACTCGGTACCGCCAACGTGCTGAACTCTGCCGGGGCGACCATCACGGTCCAGGACGGCAGCTCCGCCGAGTGGAGCAGCGGTCTGTTCACCTCGAACAACACATTCCGCAATGACGGGCTGCTTCTCGTATCCGGCATGTCGGGGGGCGGATCGGCGATCGAGGTCAGCACCACCTATAGCGGTACGGGTACCGTGCTGGTGTCGGGCGCTGCCGGGGCACTTGCGTCCAACACTTTCGCCCAATTCGATGGGGCCGCCACGGGCACGTTCGGCGTCACGAGCGGCGAGCTGAAGTTCGGCTACGGTCACGCGATCCAGGGCGCGATCAACTTCTACGACAACAACGGCCTGCTCGTGGTGCAGGACGGCGCAGACGGAAGCACCGCGTCGTTCGCGCCGCTGGGTGCCACAATCAACGGTTTCCAGGCTGGCGACCAGATTTTGCTCGACGGCTACGCGAAGACTAAGTCCTACAACTACGACCAGGCGTCGCACACCCTGAAGCTATATTCCGATGCCGGCGACCAGGGTTCGGTGCTTGCCCAGCTCACATTGGCGGGCAGCTACACCACAGGCGACTTCACGCTGACTCCGGTCGACGTCTCCAACACCGTGGCAGGCGCCAGTGTGATCGGGCTCTATTCCGTGGTGATCTCCACCACCAGCACCCGCAATGCAGAGACCGCGCCGGCCTTGCCGCCGCCAAGTCCGCAGCCGCCGGCCCCGGGCAGCCCGCAGCCCTCCCCACCCGCCGGGGGCAGTCCCGGGACGCCGCCTCCCGCCTCCGCCAGCGTCATCAACAGCATCGCCGCCGGCGACGTGGTGACGGCCGGCGCCGGCAACGTCACCGTCTATGCGTCGGGCAGCTCGGCCACCGTGAACGGCGGCTCCGGCAACCTCACCTTCGTGGCCGGCAGCGGCAGCTACAGCGCGGGCGGCGGCGCGGGCACAGACATCCTCTACGGCGGCGCGGGTGCCGACATGCTGACCGGCGGCGGCAGCGCCAACAGCATCATCGTCGCCGGCAGCGGCAACACCTCGCTGGTGGGCGGCGCCGGCGGCGCCGCCCTGATGTTCGGCGGCACCGCGGCCAGCACGTTCACCGGCAGCACGGGCGGCGCCGACACCCTGATCGGCGGCGCCGGCGCCAACGTGTTCAACACCAGCAACGGCGACGTCGTGTTCGGCGGCCCGATCGGCCCCAACGTGGTCAACGCGGGCCAGGGCAGCACGCTGCTGGTGGAGGGCACCGGCGCCACGCGGGTCAACGTGGCGGGCGGCAGCGTGACGGCGTTCGCCGGCACCGGCACGGACACCTACGCGATCGCCAAGGGGGCGGGCGGCGGCGCCTCGATCATCGGCTTCAAGGCCGGCGACCACCTCACCCTGACCGGCGGCTTCACCGCGGCCGACGCCTCGGCCGCGCTGCGCAGCGCGAGCACCGGCTCGTTCGGCACGGCGCTGCGGTTCGCCGACGGCACGCAGGTCACGCTGTTTGGCGCAAGCCTGGGCGTGTCGCAGATCGGCGTGGGGTAGGAAGCACAGCAAGGTTGAGGCTCTGCCTCAAACTCTGCCAAAGGCAGGCCTTTGGAATCCATTACTTAAGTAAATCGGTGTCCAGAGACCCCATGCTTGAAGGAGGGGACCTTTGGCGGGTCTGGGCGGAGCGCGGCCTTGCTTGCCTCCTAGACCCGTCGGAACAGGATGCTGGCGTTGGTGCCGCCGAAGCCGAAGCTGTTGGACAGCGCCACGTCGATGCGCCGCTCCTGGGCGACGTGGGCGACGCGGTCGACGACGCTGTCGCGCGAGGGCTCGTCGAGGTTGAGCGTCGGCGGGGCGACGCTGTCGCGGATCGCCAGCAGCGAGAAGATCGCCTCGATCGCCCCGGCGGCACCGAGCAGGTGGCCGGTGGCGGACTTGGTCGAGGACATGGCGACGTGGCGGGCGTGGTCGCCGAAGAACTGCTCCACCGCCTCCAGCTCCAGGTCGTCGCCCATCGGCGTCGAGGTGCCGTGGGCGTTGATGTAGCCGACCTCGGCCGGCGCGGTGCCTCCGTTGCGGAAGGCCGCCTTCATGGCGCGAAAGGCGCCGTCGTGACCCGGCGCGGGCGCGGTGATGTGGTGCGCGTCGCCGGACAGGCCGTAGCCGGAGACCTCGCCGTAGAGCTTCGCGCCGCGTCGCCTCGCGTGCTCGTACTCCTCCAGGACGACGACCCCGGCGCCCTCGCCCATGACGAAGCCGTCGCGGTCGCGGTCCCAGGGGCGCGAGGCACGCTCGGGCGCCTCGTTGAAGCCGGTCGAGAGCGCACGCGCGGCGCAGAAGCCGCCGATGCCGAGCGCGCACACCGCCGCCTCCGCGCCGCCTGCGACCATGACGTCGGCGTCGCCCAGCATGATGAGCCGCGCCGCGTCGCCGATGGCGTGCACGCCGGTGGCGCAGGCGGTGACGGCGGAGTGGTTGGGGCCCTTGAAGCCGTAGCGGATCGACAACCAGCCGGACGCCAGGTTGATCAGGGCCGAGGGGATGAAGAACGGCGAGAGGCGGCGGATCTTGCCCTCGCCGACCGTGAGCGAGGCCTCGTAGATGGTCTGCAGCCCGCCGATGCCGGAGCCGATCATCACGCCGGTGTTCTCGCGGCCCTCCCGGTCGTCCTCGGACGGCATCCAGCCGGAGTCCTCGACCGCCTCGACCGCCGCCACCAGGGCGAGCTGGATGAAGCGGTCCATCTTCTTCTGGTCCTTGACGCCGATCCACTCGCCGAGCGTCAGGCCGCCGGTCTCGCGGGTGCCCGCGGGCACCTCGCCGGCGACGTGGGCGGGCAGGTCGGAGGAATCAAAGGCGCGGATCGTGGCGATGCCGGAGCGGCCTTCGAGGAGGCGCCGCCAGACATGCTCGACGCCCAGGCCGAGCGGGCAGGCGATACCCATGCCCGTGACGACGACCCTGCGGCCGCCGCCGTGCATCCCCGCGTAGGCCATGCGCGCCTCAGGCGGCCTTCTGCTTCTCGATGTAGTCGATCGCGTCCTTCACGGTGCTGATCTTCTCGGCTGCGTCCTCGGGAATCTCGACGCTGAACGCCTCCTCGAACGCCATCACCAGCTCGACGGTGTCGAGGCTGTCGGCGCCGAGGTCGTCGATGAAGGACGCCTCCGGCGTGACCTTGCTCTCTTCGACGCCGAGGTGCTCGACCACGATCTTCTTAACCTTGTCGGCGATCTCGCTCATGTGACTCTCGGTCCTTGTCTGCCGTGGGGAAGTTCGTTCTCAGCTCCGCCGGGCAGACCCGGGGGAGTGTCGCGCGTCGCGAGCGAAGCACGGGCGCGATTAGCATGGAGGCCTCGCCCCGCCAAGGTGATGCGCGGAGCCGCTCGCCACACCTGTGGCACAATTGTGACGAGACGGGGGTGGCGGAACCGGCTGTCCCGTCACGGCATGGCCATGCCGCCGTTGACATGCAGCACCGCGCCGGTGGTCCAGGCGGCCTCGTCCGAGGCGAGATAGACCACCGCCGCGGCGATGTCGGCCGGCTGCCCAATGCGGCCGAGCGGGATCGCGGCCAGCACGCGCTCGCGCATCGTCTCGCCCAGCGTCGCGGTCATCGCGGTGTCGATGAATCCGGGCGCCACGACGTTGACGGTGACGCCGCGCGAGGCGACCTCCTGGGCCAGCGACTTGCTCATGCCGATCAGTCCGGCCTTGGCGGCGGCGTAGTTGCTCTGGCCGGCGTTGCCAGTGGTGCCCACGATGCTGCCGATCGACAGGATGCGGCCGGCCCGGCGCCGCACCATGCCGCGCAGGCAGGCACGCGCCAGGCGGAACGGGGCGGCGAGGTCGACCGCCAGCACCCTGTCCCAGTCCTCGTCGCGCAGACGCAAGGCGAGCATGTCGCGCGTCATGCCGGCGTTGTTGACCAGGACGTGCAGCGGGCCGGCGGCCGCCTCCGCCGCGGCGACCAGGGCGTCGGCGGCGCCGGGCTCGGCGAGGTCGGCGGGGCAGACATGGGCGCGCTCGCCCAGGGTGGCGGCCAGGGCGTCCAGGGCGTCGCGGCGGGTGCCGGACAGCACCACCGTGGCGCCCTGGGCATGCAGCGCCGTGGCGATCGCGGCGCCGATGCCGCCCGAGGCGCCGGTAACCAGCGCCACCTTGTCGTCCAATCGGAACATGAGGAGCCTCGTCTGTGGCCAGGGAAGAAAGGTTGAGGCTCTGCCTCAAACTCCGCCAAAGGCTCGCCTTTGGAATCCACTCCTTAAGTAAAGCCGGTCCAGGGGCGGCTCGCCCCTGGCGGGTCTGGGCAGAGCCCAGCCTTGCTTGCTGTCCTCAGAGCGCCTTGAGCAGCGCCTCGATCTCGGCCGGCGTGCCGGCATTGAGCGCGCGGCACTCCGGGGCGACGCGGCGCGCCAGCCCTGACAACACCTTGCCCGCACCCAGCTCGACGAAGCTGTCCGCGCCCATGGCCTGCGCCGCGATCAGGGACTCGCGCCACCGCACGGTCGCGGTGACCTGGCGCACCAGGTTGTCGCGGATGGTATCCGGCCGGGTGGTGCGCGCGGCGCTGACGTTGCCGATCAACGGCACGGTGGGGGTGGCGATCACGGCCTCGGCGAGGGCCTCGCGCATCGCCTCGGCCGCGGGCGCCATCAGCGAGCAGTGGAACGGCGCGGAGACGGGCAGCAGCATGGCGCGCTTGAGGCCCCGCCCGCGCGCCACGGCCAGCGCGCGCTCCACCGCGGCGAGGTGGCCGGAAATAACGACCTGGCCGCCGCCGTTGTCGTTGGCGACCTCGACCACGTCGGACCCGGCGGCGTGGCCGTCCACCGGCGGGCGGATCGCCGCGGCGGCGCAGATCTCGCGCGCCGTGTCCATCTCCACGCCGAGCAGGGCGGCCATGGCGCCGGCGCCGGGCGGCACTGCGGCCTGCATCGCCTGGCCGCGGCGGCGGAGCAGCGCCGCGGTGGCGGCAACGCTGAGCGAACCGGCGGCGGCGAGCGCGCTGTACTCGCCGAGAGAGTGGCCGGCGACCACGGCCGCGCGCTCGCGGAGCAGGAAGCCGCCCTCGCGTTCCAGGGTGCGCAGGACCGCAAGCGACACCGCCATCAGCGCGGGCTGGGCGTTCTCGGTGAGCGTCAGGGTCTCCGACGGGCCCTCGAACATCAGCTTGGCGAGCTTCTGGCCGAGGACGTCGTCGACCTCCTCGAACACCTCGCGCGCGGCGGCAAAGGCGGCGGCGAGGTCGCGGCCCATGCCCACGGACTGGCTGCCCTGGCCCGGAAAGATGAAGGCGTGGATCGGCATTGGGCGGGAAATCCGAACGGATTGCGGCGGCGGTATGGCGGCACGACGTGCGCGCTGTCAACGCCGGGCGGCCTGGCGCGGAACCTGTGGCTGGGGACGCGGCGGGAACAGGAAGCAAGGTTGAGGCTCTGCCTCAAACTCCGCCAAAGGCTCGCCTTTGGAATCCACTCCTTAAGTAAGGCCGGTCCAGGGGCGGCTCGCCCCTGGCGGGTCTGGGCAGAGCCCAGCCTTGCTTGCTGCTTCGCCGCCGCCGCGCGGCTAGAGCGCCACGCGGCCCTTGATGCAGGTCGCCACCGCGCCGCCGACCCAGGTGTTCCCGTCGGCCTGGTGGATGTGGACGCGCCCGGCGCGGCCGAGCGCCGTGCCCTGGCGCGCGACGTAGGCCGGCGGTGCGAGGCCGCTGCCAATCAGCCACTGCGCGAGGCCGGCGTTCAGGCTGCCGGTGACCGGATCCTCGGGGACGCTGTTGCCCACGAGAAAGGCGCGGACCTCGAAGCGGGCGTCGTCCTCGGCCAAGGCCGGAAGGTCGTCGCACGGGGCGGCGACCCCGAGGCACAGCCCGGACAGGCTGGCGTTGGGCCGCAGCGCCAGCAGTTCGGCCCGGGTGCGGAGCAGGATGCCGATCCAGGGCGGGCCGTTGTCGATCCACTGCGAGGCGACGATCGCGCCGGGATCAAGCGCCAGGCCGGCGGCGATCCTGGCGAGGAGGTTCGAGGCGAGCGGGCCGGTGCGGCGCAGCGACGGCGCTGCAAAGGCGAGGCGGTCGTGCTCCCGGCGGATGCGCACCAGGCCGATACCGCACTGCTGCACGATCCGGCCAGGCGTGCGGGGCGTGCCGCCGCCCGCGAGCCAGACGTGGCAGGACCCGAGCGTCGGATGGCCGGCGAACGGCAGCTCGTTCTCCGGGGTGAAGATGCGCACGCGGTAGTCGGCGTCGGGGTGGGTCGGGCGGAGCAGGAAGGTGGTCTCGCTGAGGTTGGTCCAGCGGGCGAAGACGGCCATCTGCGCGTCATCGAGCGCGTCGCCGTCACCGACCACGGCCAGGGGATTGCCGCCGAACGGGACCCGGGAAAACACGTCCACCTGATGGAAGGGGAAGGTCGTCGGCATGGGCGGGGCTCCTGGGCGAGAGCGGCGGAATGCGACGCGGCCTAGGCGCCGCTCTGCCGGAGCGCGATCCGGGCGCGTCTGGATGCATCAGGCCACCGGCTGTCGCCTGCTACGGCCCGGCGTCGCCCAGCAGGCCGGAGGCGTCCGCGGCGTCGGCGTCGAGCGTCGGCGGCAGCCAGCCGAACACGCGGTGGCATACGCCGAGTGCCCGCAGCGCGCCGGCAAGCTGTGCCGCGATGAAGGCCGAGGTGCGAGGAGGCAGACAGGGCCTGCACCATGATGCCGGAGCCGACCACCGTGGCGACGAACAGGGCGGTGCCGAAGCACTCGGCGGCCACGAGGCGGGAGAGATTCATGGGCGCGAGGTGAAGGGAACGCCCAAATCCTGTCCAGCCCCCCGGAAGGCAGGATGCGCCGGGGGCAGTGTTCCGGCCTCGCCCGCTGTTGCTTTCTGCGGTGCCGCGTGCTTGTTCTGCCGCTTCCCTGCTGAGGCGTTGGCGCGCCCCGGCTATGCCCAAATTCCGGGCTGAACCAACCCATAGGGGCGACAATGCCACTTTACGAGTGCGTGCTCATCGCGCGCAACGACGTCACGCAGGCCCAGGTCGAGACCGTCGCGGACACCATCGCCGAGCAGCTCGGCGCCGACGGCGGCACCGTCGACAAGCGCGAGTACTGGGGCCTGCGGTCCCTGTCGTACCGCATCAAGAAGAACCGCAAGGGGCATTACATGCTCCTCGGGCTGAACGCCAAGCCGGCGTCGGTCAACGAGATGGAGCGCCTGCTCGGCCTCAACGAGGACGTGCTGCGCTTCATGACGATCCGCGTCGACGCGATCGACGAGAACCCGTCGGCGATCCTGACGCGCCGCTCCGACGACCGCGAGCGCGGCTTCCGCGGCCCCAAGCCCGCCGGCCGCTTCGAGAGCGGGCGCAAGCGCTCGTTCGACGACCGCGAGGAATACCGCGCGCGCGGCGACGAGCCGGTGCTGCGCCAGCAGGGTGAGGAATAGCTATGTCCGAGTCAGAGGATGTCGGCCCGGCCGGCCGCCGCTCCGCCGTCGGTGCGCGCCGCCCGTTTTACCGCCGCCGCAAGTCCTGCCCGTTCTCCGGGCCGAACGCGCCCAAGATCGACTACAAGGACGTGCGCCTGCTGAGCCGCTTCCTGAGCGAGCGCGGCAAGATCGTGCCGAGCCGCATCACCGCGGTCTCCGCCAAGAAGCAGCGCGAGCTGGCCCAGGCCATCAAGCGCGCCCGCTTCCTGGCGCTGCTCCCCTACATCCTGTCCTGAGGGGGCCGCGTCATGGCAACCGTTGAGCTGATCCTGTTGCAGCGCGTCGAGAAGCTGGGGCAGATGGGCGACAAGGTCCGGGTCAAGCCGGGCTACGCGCGCAACTTCCTGCTGCCGCAGAAGCGCGCGATCCGCGCCAACAAGGCGAACCTCGCGCAGTTCGAGACGCAGCGCGTCCAGCTCGAGGCCACCAACATCAAGCGGCGCGAGGAGGCCGAGCGCCTGTCCGAGCGCATGGCCGGCCTCACCGTCGTGCTGATCCGCTCGGCCGGTGATTCGGGCGCGCTGTACGGCTCGGTATCGAACCGCGACATCGCCGAGCAGTGCACCGCGGCGGGGCTGACGGTCACGCGCCAGCAGGTCGTGCTCGACCAGCCGATCAAGATGCTGGGCCTGAGCGACGTGCGCGTCGTCCTGCACCCCGAGGTCGACCTGCCGGTGACGGTCAACGTCGCCCGCTCGGTCGAGGAGGCGGAGAAGCAGGCGCGCGGCGAGGCCGTGGGCCAGGCGGCCGAGGAGGACGAGTACGACCCGGGCGAGCTGTTCGACCCGAACAGCGTACCGCGCGAGGACGCGGACGAGCGGTAGGAAGCAAGCAAGGTTGAGGCTCTGCCTCAAACTCCGCCAAAGGCTCGCCTTTGGAATCCACTACTAAGTAAAGCCGGTCCAGGGGCGGCTCGCCCCTGGCGGGTCTGGGCAGAGCCCAGCCTTGTTTGCCTTCGAGGGCCGGGGGATCTTCCCCCGGCCCTTTTCCATGGTGCCTCTGCGCGCCGTGACCGTTTGCCGAGGCTGCCCGTGTCGCCACTGCTCCACCTCATCCTGCGCGGCCTGATCGAGCGCGGACGCCTGACGGTCCGCTACCCCGACGGGCGCGAGGAGACCTACGGCGGCACCCGGCCCGGCCCCGTGGCCTCGATCGCGCTGCTCGACGCCCGGGCGGTGCGCGGCCTGGTGACGAGCCCGGGGATGATGCTGGGCGAGTGCTACATGGACGGCACTCTGGTGCCCGTCGGCTGCGAGCTGTTCGACTTCGTCGACCTGATTTTCCTCAACATGCAGACCCGGCTCGCCTTCCACCCAATCATCCGCTGGCGCGAGCGGCTACGCACCCGGATGCGCCGGCTGCGCCAGTTCAACCCCGCCCCGCGCGCGCAGCGCAACGTCGCCCACCACTACGACCTGAACGGGGCGCTGTACTCGCTGTTCCTCGACGAGGACCGCCAGTACTCGTGTGCCTACTTCGAGCGCGGCGACGAGACCCTGGAGCAGGCGCAGCTCGCCAAGAAGCGCCACATCGCGAGCAAGCTGCTGCTGCGCCCGGGCATGGAGGTGCTCGACATCGGCTGCGGCTGGGGCGGCATGGCGATCACCCTGGCCCAGGAGCACGGCGTGCGCGTCACCGGGATCACCCTGTCCGAGGAGCAGCTCGGCGTGGCGCGGGCGCGGGCGCACGCGGCGGGTCTGTCGGACCAGGTCCACTTCGAGCTGACGGACTACCGCACCCTGGATCGCCGCTTCGACCGCATCGTCTCCGTCGGCATGTTCGAGCACGTGGGCGTGGGCCATTTCGGCGAGTTTTTCGACGTGATCCGGCGCTGCCTGGCCGAGGACGGGGTGGCGCTGGTGCACGCGATCGGGCGCAGCTCCGGGCCGGGCTCCACCAACCCGTGGCTGGCGAAGTACATCTTTCCCGGCGGCTACTGCCCGGCGCTGTCCGAGGTGTTCGCGGCGTCGGAAGGTGCTGGGTTGATGACCGCGGACTGCGAGGTGCTGCGGCTGCACTACGCCCAGACCTTGCGGCACTGGCGCGCGCGGTTCGCGCACAACCGCGAGCGGATCGCGGCGTTGTACGACGAGCGGTTCTGCCGGATGTTCGAGGCCTACATGAGCGGGTCGGAGGCGGCGTTCCGCAGGCTCGGCGTGTTCGTGTGGCAGATGCAGCTCACGCGCAGTGTGGACGCGGTGCCGCTGACGCGCGACTACATGGCGGAGACGCGGGCGGGGGTGCTGCAGGCGGCGGACTGAAGGAAGGCCAGGGGCTCTGCCCCCATGTCCTGAAGCGGGGGACCCCGCCAAAGGCTCGCCTTTGGAAACATTCACTGGGGTTCCTTTTCTCAAGAGTGCCGGTCCAGGGGCGGCTCGCCCCTGGCGGGTCTGGGCAGAGCCCAGCCTTGCTTGCTTGCGGTCTCCGCCCGGTCTCCGCAGTCTGAGCGCGAACGAGGGAGAGCTGGGATGAGCACGCCGACCGGGCTTGGGCCGTACGACGACACCAACATCTTCGCGCGCATCCTGCGCGGCGAGATCCCGTCGAAGCGGGTGTATGAGGACGCCTGGGCGGTGGCGTTCCACGACATCACGCCGCAGGCGGCGGTGCATGTGCTGGTAATCCCGCGCGCGCGGTTCGCGTCGCTGGCGGAGTTCACGGCGGGAGCGAGCGACGAGGAGATCGTGGGCTTCTTCCGCGCGGTCGGGCACGTGGCGCGCACCCTGGGTCTGGAGGAGGGCGGGTATCGGGCGCTGGCCAACGTGGGCGCGAACGCGGGCCAGGAGGTGGCACACCTGCACGTCCACCTGTTCGGCGGCGAGGGGCTGGGGCGGATGATCGCGGTGCCGGGCCGCACGGACTAGGCCGCGGCGACCAGACGCCGCAGCGCCTGCCTGGCGCGAGGCACGGGAGCCTCGCGCGGACGGGTCGCCGCTTCTCCGCCGGCGTCACGGTTCGGGCTGCGCACGAGATTGCGTTTTCAGCGGCGTTGACAGTGCCACGTGCAGGTCGCGATGCTGCCTGCCACCGAGGGGAGTCCCGCAGGGGGCTGAGAGTCCGACGGCCGGGGTTCCGGCGGCGCGGAGACCCTGGCGCCGCGAAAGCGCGGCGTGCAACCTGATCCGGATCATACCGGCGGAGGGACGGGGGGCTGCGAACGCCAGCAATCCCGCCCGGCTCTCCTCCACACAGGAGACCCGCCGTGACCTACCAGCAGAAGCTGCCGACGCCCGGCCCCACGCCCGGAACCGTCACCACCGGTCCGATCACCGGCTCGCACAAGGTGTATTCGAGCCCGGCCGCCCGCCCCGACATCCTGGTGCCGATGCGCGAGATCGGTCTCGACCCGTCGGCGAACGAGCCGGCGCTGCGGGTGTACGACACCTCCGGCCCCTACACCGACGCCGGCGTCGCGATCGACCTGGAGGCGGGCCTGCCGCCGGTGCGCGCGCCCTGGATCGCGGCGCGCGGGTTCGCGCAGGCGCAGGCGCGCGCCGTGCGTCCCGAAGACAACGGCGGCGCCACCGGCGACCGGCTGGTGGCGCCGTGCCCGGCGTCGCCGCGCCTGCTGGTCGGGCGCGAGGGCCAGCCGGTCACGCAATACGAGTTCGCCCGAGCCGGCGTGATCACCGAGGAGATGGTCTACATCGCGCACCGCGAAAACCTCGGGCGCCAGGCGATGGCCGACGGTGCCGAGGCCAGGCGCGCGGACGGCGAGGATTTCGGCGCCGAGATCCCCAGCTTCATCACGCCGGAGTTCGTGCGCTCCGAGGTCGCGCGCGGCCGCGCCGTGATCCCGGCCAACATCAACCACCCCGAGCTTGAGCCCACGATCATCGGGCGCAACTTCCTGGTCAAGATCAACGCCAACATCGGCAACTCCGCGGTGACCTCCTCGGCCGCCGACGAGGTCGAGAAGCTGGTGTGGGCGACGCGCTGGGGTGCGGACACGGTCATGGACCTGTCCACGGGCCGCAACATCCACAACATCCGCGGCTGGATCATCCGCAACTCCTCGGTGCCGATCGGCACGGTGCCGATCTACCAGGCGCTGGAGAAGGTGGACGGCGACCCGGAGAAGCTGACCTGGGAGATCTTCCGCGACACGCTGATCGAGCAGGCCGAGCAGGGCGTGGACTACTTCACCATCCACGCCGGCGTACGCCTGCAGCACGTGCCGCTGACGGCCAAGCGCGTCACGGGGATCGTGTCGCGCGGCGGCTCGATCATGGCGCGCTGGTGCCTGTCGCACCACCGCGAGAGCTTCCTGTACGAGCGCTTCGACGAGATCTGCGACATCATGCGCAAGTACGACGTCTCGTTCAGCCTGGGCGACGGGCTGCGGCCGGGCTCGCTCGCCGACGCCAACGACGCCGCGCAGTTCGCCGAGCTGGAGACGCTCGGAGAACTGACCAAGATCGCCTGGGCCAAGGGGTGCCAGGTGATGATCGAGGGGCCGGGCCACGTCGCCATGCACAAGATCAAGATCAACATGGACAAGCAGCTCCGCGAGTGCGGCGAGGCGCCGTTCTACACGCTCGGGCCGCTGACCACCGACATCGCGCCCGGCTACGACCACATCACCTCGGCGATCGGGGCTGCGATGATCGGCTGGTTCGGCACGGCGATGCTCTGCTACGTCACGCCGAAGGAGCACCTCGGGCTGCCGAACCGCGACGACGTCAAGGTCGGCGTCATCACCTACAAGATCGCGGCGCACGCGGCCGACCTCGCCAAGGGGCACCCGGCAGCGCAGATGCGCGACGACGCGGTGAGCCGGGCGCGCTTCGAGTTCCGCTGGGAGGACCAGTTCAACCTGGCGCTCGATCCGGACACCGCGCGGGCCTACCACGACGAGACGATGCCCAAGGAGGCGCACAAGGTCGCGCATTTCTGCTCGATGTGCGGGCCGAAGTTCTGCTCGATGCGCATCACCCAGGACCTGCGCGTCGAGGCCGAGCGCATGGCGGGGATGGAGGCGAAGAGCGCGGAGTTCGCCGAGAAGGGGAGCGCGCTGTATGTGCCGCACGCGGCGGAGTGAGACAGCGGTGAGGCAAGGCCAGGGCTCTGCCCTGGACCCGCTGGGGGCAGGCGCCCCCAGACCCGCACACATAAGGAAGCCCTTTCGAGAGGTTTCCAAAGGCGAGCCTTTGGCGGGGTCCCCACTTCCAAGCACGGGGGGCAGAGCCCCTGGCCTTGCCTTACTTTGCCGCCCACCTGCGAGGCCCGCATGAGCACGACCGTGCAGGACGCCCTCGACGCGATCGGCCAGTTGCCGGACGACGAGATCGACCTGGCCGACGCGGCGCTGCAACTGGCCCGAGGCCGCGCCTTGGACGCCGAGTGGCAGTCCGCACGCGCGGTGCTGTCGCAGCTCGCGCGCGACGCCGCGGCGCTGGCGCCGGAGGTTGACGAGGGCGACCTGACGGGCCAGGCGGAGGCGCTGGCGGAGATGCTGACGGATCGCTGGCACTTCGCGGGCGACCGGACGACGTACGACGACCCGGCGAACGCGGACCTGATCCGGGTGCTGGAGCGCAGGCGGGGGCTGCCCGTGGCGCTGGGCATCGTGTGGCTGCACTGCGCGCGCGCCGCGGGGTGGCGGGCGCACGGCGTGGACTTCCCCGGCCACTTCCTGGTGGCGCTGAGCGGCGGTCGGGCCGGCGCGGCGCGGGCAGGCGGCCGCGCGCCAGCCGGCCGTGCCGCGGGCTCGGGGCAGCAGATGGTGCTCGACGTGTTCGCGGGCGGCATCGCGCTCGACGTGCGCGAGCTGCGCACGCTGCTCAAGCAGGTGGAGGGCGGCCGGGCGGAACTGCGTCCGGGGCTGCTGCGGCCCATGTCGCAGCGCGCGATCCTGCTGCGGCTGCAGAACAACGTGAAGCTGCGTCGCCACGAGGCGGACGACGGGGCGGGGGCGCTGGACTGCCTGGGCGACATGATGCGCATCGCGCCCGACGAGGCGAGGCTGTGGCGCGAGGCGGGGCGGCTCAACCAGCGCGAGGACCGCGTCGCCGCCGCGCTGCATTGCTTCGAGCGCTTCCTGACGCTCGTGCCGCAAGGGGCGGATGCCGCCAGGGTCCGTCTGGAGGTCGAGGAGCTTCGGGCGCGCCTGAACTGAGCGGGCCGCGCCACGCCGGTAGATCGGGCCGGCTCGGCAGGCCGGCGCGCGGCGCCAGGCGCCACCAGAATGCGGGCCGCCACCAGGATGCAGGCCGCCACCAGGATGCGCGCCGGGCGCGCGACGCCATGCGGGCGAGCGTGTCGGCACACTGCCGGGTCAGTCCGGACGGCACCCGGTCCAGGGCGCGGCGCAGGACCGGTTCGAGCAGCAGGGCGCCGGCGAACGCGAAGCCCGGGATCAGCATCAGGTTATAGCGGGTCTGGTTGACCGCGACGGCGGCGTTGAAGCCCAGCATGAACCAGGCCGGCAAGACCAGCAGCAGGAAGCACGGCTGCCACGTGCCGTCGCCCGGCCACAGGGTGCTTTGGGTGACGGGGGCACTCCTGGTGACGGGACGGCGATGCTGGGCCAACGAGGCGCGGGCGGACGTGCCGGGGCCGGGCGGCGCGGCGCGCGCCCGGCGCCAGGTGCCGCGCAGGGCGTGCAGGGTGAGCACCATGCAGCACGGGCCGAGCAGCAGGCCCCAGTAGTGGTCGATCCACATGCCCCGCAACGCGAACGGCACCGTGACCGCGGCGTGCCACAGCGGCTCGCGCAGGATGTAATGCGCGAGCAGGTAGCTGAGGTGGCCGTCCCAGCCTCCGGCGGCGGCGAGGGTGTCCTGCATGAGCGGGCCCATGCCGAGGCTGTAGAAGGTGTCGGACCGCTCGTCCCAGCCGAAGCGGTCGCAGGCGTGCAGCCCGAGCAGGGCATGGCCGATGCCGGCGCCGTCGGGCAGCCAGCACAGGTAGGACAGGCCGTACTCGCGCCAGGTCATCGAGTCGAAGGAGATGCGCTGCACCAGCGTGTGGCTGTCGTAGCCGTGGGTGAGCGAGGCGTGGCCGACCACCAGGGCATTGCGCACGACCCACGGCAGCACCACGCCGGCGGCGCACAGCACGAACACGGCCAGCGCGGCCAGCGCACGCCGGCCAGGGCGCACGCGGGCGGCGTGCCCATGACTTGCTGGATGTAGGCGCACGGACGGGCCGAGCGCGCCCGAACCGCCGGGTTCGATCACAGGGACCACGGCAGCGAACTCCGGCATGGCGGCGTGCGGCATCCCGACGCGCGGCTGGGCGCCCTGTCTCCCCGCGACGGCGGCGAGGACCAGGCCGACGGGGATCGTGGCGTAGAGCAGGTAGAGAAAGGCCGGGCGGGTGAGGATGGCCAGGCCGAGCAGCAGCCCTGCGGCGGCGAGCCAGGGCAGGCTGTGGCGGCGCCAGGCGGCGAGCACCGCGGCCAGGCAGGCGGTGGTGAGCAGCAGCGCGGTGATCTCCGTCATCAGCGTGTCGACGGAGCGCAGCAGCACGTCGGCCGTCGGCAGCGCCAGCAGCAGGGCGAGCCAGGCGACGGCGCGGCTCCCGGTGGCGAGCCGGGCGATGCACCACATCAGGGTGAAGGTCGCGGCCAGCATGGCGAACTGAAGCCAGCGCATCGCGGGGGCGGCTCGCGGACAGGCCGGGTCGTGGCCGCGCGTGCGGACCTGGCAGTCAATGCCGCGGCGCAGCCCGGGGTCGAGTTGCGCCACCGCGGCGAGCAACGCGGGGTAGAGCGGGGCGAAGCGCATCCCCGACGGCCGCGCGCCGCCGGGCCCGGACTCGGCGAACATATAGCCGTCGGTGAAGCGGCCGGTGTGGCGCAGGTCGTGGGCGATGCCGAGGTAGAACGGCTGGTCGAAGGTGGAGAGCGGCTGCACCCGGTCGGCGGGCCAGAGGGCGCCAAGCACGACGAGGGTGGCGAGCAGGACGCCGAGCGGGCCGTGGATCAGGCGAGTCATGCGGACGATGGTGACGGAGGCCGTGCGGGAAGGCCAGGGCGCGACGCCTGGGGAAAGGCAGAAAGCAAGGTTGAGGCTCTGCCTCAAACTCCGCCAAAGGCTGGCCTTTGGAATCCCTTACTTAAGTAAAGCCGGTCCAGGGGGGGCTTCCCCCCTGGCGGGTCTGGGCAGAGCCCAGCCTTGCTTGCTGACGTCGCCAGGCGCGACGCTTTCGCCGGTAGGGTTTATGCCTGCCCAGGCAGAACGGCGGGCGGCACCGGCTCGAAGCCGAGCAGCCCGGCGGGCAGCTCCGCCGCGATCTCCGGCTCAGGCGCATCGCGACCAGCGCGCAGCGTGGCGAGGCGGGCGAGGAGCTGCGGGTTCTCGTCGACCAGGCGGCGGAACTCGCGGCCGGGCAGCTCCATCAGGTGGCTGAAGGTGTGGGCGCGTGCCGCGCTGCGGCGCCGGCTTTCGTCCAGGACCTCGGCGACGCCGAAGAACTCGCCGCGGTCCAGCGTCGTGGTGACGCCGTCGCAGGACACGTCGATGCTGCCCGAGCTGATGAAGAACACCGAGCGCGCGCGCCGTCCCCGCCGCACGATCGGCTCGCCCGGCACCACGAAGCGCACGGTGACGTTCATCGCCACGTCGTGCAGCACCGCGTCCTGCAGCCCGGACAGCAGCGGGATCTCGCGCAGCCTGGTGTCGAGCCCGCTCTGCAGGCTGAACTTCAGCGGGCGCGACAGGTGGTCGCGCCGGCCCTCCAGGGTGCGCAGCAGCTCCTCGTGCAGCTCGTCGCCGATCAGCGAGTCGCGGCGCATGGTGTCGTAGGCGTCGGTCTCCATGCGCACGGCGATCAGGCGCAGCACCCGCAGCTCCAGCGCCTCGGCGTAGCCGGGGTACTGCACGCGCAGGGTCTCTGCCGCGTCCTCCATCAGCTCGCGCCGGCGCTCGGCGATGTCGGCGATGATCTCGGTGACGCGCCGGCCGAGCACAGGCTCCATGCGGCGGCGCATGAAGCGCAGCAGCGAGGAGGACACCAGGCGCATCAGCAGCAGGGTCTCGAAGCGTTCGGCGAGGCGGTGCATCAGCGGCGTGTCGATGCGCGCGGAGCGGTGCAGCCACTGCGCGAAGGCGAAGCGCAGCCCGGGGCGCAGGCGCCGGCGCGCCGCGCGGATGTAGCCGAGCCGGCCGCCGGAGCGCGCGCCGTCGATCATGCTCTCCGCGGTCCACAGTAGGTGCTCCATGATCGGGCGCGGCAGGGCGCGGTCCTTGAACATCTCCAGCAGCACGGAGCGTTCCTGCGAGGCCAGGGTGATGAGGCCGAGCGTGATGCGGTCGCGGTCGGTGATCGCGGTGTCGAACTCGTTGGCCTCGGTCTCCCGCTCGATGCGGGCGTGGAAGCGCTCCAGCACGCGCTGCGTCACCGGCTTGGCGAAGCCCAGCTCGGCGGCGGTCTGGCGCAGCCGGTCGCGCGCCTCGCCGAGGCCGATGGCCACGACCTGGTGGCGCAGCGCCTGGTCGATGGCGGGCAGGCGGTCGAGCCTGAGCCAGCCGACCAGCAGGCCGAGCGTGGTGCCGCCGGCGAGCAGGGAGACCATCACGAAGCCGGTGGCGAGAATGGCGACGAGGTGCTGCACCTCGGGCGAGACCGCGCGGTTCTCCGTGACCGAGAGCGCCAGAGACAGGGTGATGGCGCCGCGCAGGCCGCCCCAGAGCATGGTGACCTTGAACGGGTTGGGCACGCGCTGGCACAGGCCGAGGCGGGTGAGCAGCGGCAACAGGCCGAACAGCACCACGGCGCGGGCGGCGAACGCGGCCCCGATCACCACCGCCAGCAGCACCAGGTCCTGCGTGGTGATGCCGATCATCAGCCTCGGCACCAGCATGGAGGCGAGGATGAACACCATCGAGCTGGCCCAGAAGGCGAGCTGCGCCCAGATGTCGGACAGGAACGCCCAGGAGTGCGGGCGGAAGGTGGACGGGCCGATGGCGCTCACCGTGAGCCCGGCGCTGGCGGCCGCGACCACGCCGGAGGCGCCGAGGAACTCGTCGCAGGTGATGTAGGCGATATACGGCAGCGCGAGGGTCAGCGTGACCTCGGCGGCGCGGCTGCCGCCGAGCAGCGGCACGGCGTAGAGGGTGAGCCTGGCCATGGCGAAGCCGATCGCCAGCCCGCCGGCGAGCGAGGAGACCAGCGTCCAGGCGGCGCCCGCGATGTCGGGCAGGTGGTGCTGGGTCAGCTCGGTGAGCAGGATGGTGAAGATCGAGATGGCGGCGGCGTCGTTGAGCAGGCTCTCGCCTTCCACGAGCCGGGTCAGGCGGCTGTCGGCGCCGATGTCGCGAAACACGGCGACCACGGCGGACGGGTCGGTGGTGGCGACGATGGCGCCGAGCATCAGGCAGCCGGCGAGCGGCATAGTGGTGAGCGGCGCGATCGCGAAGCCGACGGCCGCGGTGCTGACCAGCACGGCGACGACCGCCATCATCAGCACCGGCGCGGTGTCGCGGGCGAGGCGGCGCACGTCGATGGACAGCGCGCCGTGGAACACCAGGATCGGCAGGAACACGAACAGGAACGCCTCGGCGCCGATCGGCAGGTGCACCAGGGCGCGGGCGACGCCGTCGAGCGCGGTGACGCGGGGGGTCCTGAGCACGAACACCGCGGCGCCGCCGATCAGCGTGCCCACCACCGCGAGCAGCACGCTGTCGGAGAGTGCCATGCGGCGGGCGAGCGGCTGCACGGCGCTGACCACGATCAGCAGGACCGCGATGACGAGGAGCAGGTGCGGGAGCTGGCTGGACATGCGGTCGGGGGCGTCCGGGTCGGGAGCGTGCGCGGCGGCGCGGGACTGATGGGCAGCAGAGAAGCAAGGTTGAGGCTCCGCCTTGAAGCATGGGCCTCAAACTTCGCCAGGGGGAGTTCCCCTGGACCGCCTTCCCTCAGTAAAGCCGGTCCAGGGGCGGCTCGCCCCTGGCGGGTCTGGGCAGAGCCCAGCCTTGCTTGCGGCCCTTCCTCACCCCGTTCCTGCCAGGTGTGACGATCGCGGCCTCAAGCCTCGCGGTAGAGCAGCAGCGCCGCGCCGATCAGCACGAAGCACATCGGCCACACCCAGCCGGCCCCCCGGGTGGCGCGTCCCGGCGGCAGGCGGAGCTGGAGCCAGCGCGACCAGCCGGCGACGATGCCGCCGAGCGCGATCGGCGTGTGGGTCAGCTCGATCAGGAGCTGGTCCTTCACGTTGGCGATGGCGTGGCTGTGGGTGAACAGCAGTGCCGAGCCGGCAGCGCACATCAGCGGGAACACCAGCGCGGCCCGCGGCGAGCGCAGGCGCCCGGTGCGCGCCGCCCACTCGAACAGGGCGAAGACGACGATCACCACCACGAACAGCCGGTGCTGGACGACCTCGACGTCCCGGAAGGCGTCGAACCAGCCGATCGCGCCGATCGGCCATACCTCCGGGTCGGAACGGACCAGCAGAAACCCGCCGAGGCCGAGGAACACCAGCGGCCAGTGCCGCGCCCAGCGCACCCCCGCCCGCTCGATCAGGGCGAGCAGGCCGAGAGCGAGCACGAAGAGGCCGGACCAGTGATGGTTGTACTCCGACCACAGGATGTCGTCCGCGTTGCGCGGCGGCAGCTCCCCACCCCCCTCCACGAAGGCGGGAAGCGGCTGCGCGGCGTGCGCGGCGGCCTCGGCGTCGAGCTTCTGCTGGAGCGCCGGGATCGCGAGGCGGTTGTGGTCGGGCGAGCGCAGCACCGGCCATTGCGGGGTGTTGCGCTCGACGATCTCGTGGAAGGTGACGCGGTCCTGCACGAGGTCGATCGCCGGCGGCACCGAGGTCAGCGAGGCGGCGGTGAAGAAGATGGTGATGCCGATGCCGATCTCGACCTCGGCGAAGCGCTTCATGCGCGGCACGGCGGCGTTGCGGTCGCCGCGGGCCAGGCGCGCGGTGACGCGGGAGTTGGCGTATCCGAGGCCGAGCAGCATGAGGAACATCGCCACCTTGGCGCACACCATGACGCCGTACGCGGTGCCGTACAGGCCGGACGGGGAGCCGATGTAGAAAACGCCCATGGTGATGCCGGAGACCAGGATGCAGCCGACGCCTGCCAGCGAGATGCGCGAGAAGCGCGGGCCGATCCAGCGCCAGCCGGCGAGGTCGTCGACGCGGTTCAGCGCCATCACGAAGCACGGGATCGCGCCGATCCAGACCGCGGCGCCGAGCTGGTGGAGGAACTCCACGCCGAGCAGCACGGAGTTGTCGGACAGCCGGGCGGCGGCGTGGGTGGTCATGGTGGCCGCCGCCAGCTCCACCGCGCACAGCGCCAGCAGGATCGCGGCCGGGGTGCGGCGCGGCAGGAACAGCAGCACCGCCAGCAGCCCGGCGGCGGCGATCTTGACCAGGCCGGCGACGGCGTAGTCCGCGCCGAGCGCGTCGGGCAGGGGGATGCCGAGCGTGTCGATCAGCACGGCGGACTGCATGGCCAGGTTGAGGCCATCGCACAGCACCAAGGCCAGCGCGCTCCAGGCCGCGATGCGCGCGGCGGCATGGCGGATGGCGGGGCCGGGCGGCAGGGTGGCCGGCGCGGCCGCGCGGCCGGCACGACGCGCGATGGCGTCGCGCCCGCCGGAGCCCGGGGTGGCGATGTCGAGCGCGGCCCCCACGGCGACGGCGCCGACCGACGCGCTGCCGGCCGCGGTGGCGGCGAACGGCCGGGCGACGGCGACGAGGAACAGCACGCCGCCCACCGCGAGCGATTGCGCGGTGATGGTCAGGCCGTGCAGCACGATGCCGAGGTAGCCGAACAAATCGACAAGCAGGGACATTGGCCGCTAGTTCCCGGCGGTCCGCGCGGGTGCCGGGCCGGCGCCCGGCATGGCGGCGTTCGGCGGAGCCACGGTGAAGGGGATGTCGCCCCGGGTGATGTGGCCGTCGGTGGCGAGCACCTGCCAGCGCAGGGTGTAGGCACCGGGAGCCAGGGTCGCGGCGGCGGCGAGCTGGTCCGCGGGCCCGTCGGCCTCCACCGCGAGGCGCTCGGCGGCGCTGTCGGGACGCAGCAGCGTGATCTTGGAGCGCCCGCGGTCGATGCGGCTGTTGTAGCGCAGGGTGACAGCGACGGGGCCGGCGTCCACGCTGCCGCCCGTGGCCGGCACGCTGGCCACGAGCACGGCGTGGGCCGCGGCGACCGCGGGCACCAGGCCAGGCCCGGCAAGCGCCGCCAGGGCAAGCATGGCACGGACGCGCGAGGCGGTCGGAGCGGCGGGTCGCGGCGCGGCGCGGTGCGGCTTCGGGAGGGTCATGGCGGCATCCTTCGCGCGCGACGTTTGGTGGCTCGTCTGTATGTCCGCGCAGCGCGCGGTGTCCATGCCCTGGGCATGGACCTGTCAGCAAGCAAGGCTGGGCTCTGCCCAGACCCGCCAGGGTGGAAGCCCCCCCCCTGGACCGGCTTTACTTAAGTAAAGGATTCCAAAGGCGAGCCTTTGGCGGAGTTTGAGGCAGAGCCTCAACCTTGCCTGCCTGCCCTGGCCAAGCGGCGCCTGCGTCCGTAGCTTCGGCGTGACGATGGTGGTGAATGCGATGCGCGGTCGGCGTCGAGGGCCTGAGCCTTGGGAAGCGTGCGGGCCTGTGCGCCGCGCGGCGTGGCTGGCGCTGCTGGTCGCGCTGATGGCGGGCGCGGGGGCCGGGCCTGCGCGGGCGCAGCGCGACGCCGACCGGCTGCGCATCGTCTGGCGCGACGCGATCGCCAACCCAGACCCGTACCGCAACCAGCTCCGCTCCGGGCTGGTGGTGGCGCAGGAGTGCTGGGACACCCTGGTGTATGCGGACCCGAACACCCTGGCGATGAAGCCGCTGCTGGCGACCGCGTGGCGGCAGGTCGACGACGTGACGCTGGAGTTCACCCTGCGCGAGGGCGTGCGGTTCCACAATGGCGACCCGTTCGACGCGGACGACGTCATCTACACCGTCAACACCGTGGCCCGCGACCCTGCGGTGGCGGTGCCGGGCAACACCGTGTTCCTCGACCACGCGGAACGGGTTGACGCGACCCACGTGCGCCTGGTGCTGCGCCATCCCTACGCGGCGGCGCTGGCCACCATCGCCACGGTGCTGCCGATCCTGCCGCACGGCTACCGCGAGCGGGTGGGTCCCGCGGGCTTCGCCGCCGCGCCGGTGGGGACCGGGCCGTACCGGATCGCGTCGGTGGAGCCGGACGGGCTGGAGCTGGAGCGCTGGGACGGGTACTTCGCCGGGCCGAAAGGCCGTGCTGCGATCGGCAGGCTGAGCATCCGCACCGTGCCGGCCGGCGGCGAGGTGGCGGCGCTGCTGGACGGGCGCGCGGACTGGAGCTGGCAGTTCGGCGCCGCGGCGCTGGACGCGGTCGACCATGATCCCGGGCTGCAGTCGGTGCGCGCGGACAGCATGCGCTTCAGCTTCCTCGGCCTCGACGCGGCGGGGCGGACCGGCGCCGGCAACCCGCTGACGCGGCTCGACGTCAGGCGGGCGGTGGCGGCGGCGGTGGACCGCGACGCGTTCTCGCGCGCGGCCACCGGCGGCGTGGGCAAGCCGCTGCGCGCGCCCTGCTACCCGACGCAGTTCGGCTGCGACCAGAACGCCGCGGTCGTGGTGCCCCACGATGTCGCCGCGGCGAAGGCGGCCCTGGCGAAGGCGGGGCTGGCCGGCGGCTTCGCCACGCGCCTGTTCGCCGCCGGCCTGCCGGCGTCGGCGGCACTGATCCAGCAGGACCTGCAGCGGGTGGGCATCGACGCGACCGTCATCCAGTTGCAGGCCGGCGAGGCGGTCGGGGCGTCGCAGGCGGGCGACGTCCCGCTGTCGCTGGCGAGCTGGGGGTCGTACTCGATCAACGACGTCGCCGCGGTGCTGTCGCAGTTCTTCGGCGGCGGGCCGCAGGACTACGCGCGCGACCCCGAGCTGCAGGCGCTGGTGGCCAAGGGCGACGCGGCGGGTGACCCCGACATACGGCGGCAGGCCTACACGGCGGCGATCCACCGCATCACCGAGCAGGTATACTGGGTGCCGCTCACCACCACCGTCACGACCTACGCCTTTACCCGCGACCTGGTGTTCCAGCCGTTCGCGGACGAGCTGCCGCGGTTCTACCTGGCGCGCTGGCGGTAGGCAGCAAGCAAGGTTGAGGCTCTGCCTCAAACTCCGCCAAAGGCAGGCCTTTGGAATCCATTCCTTAAGTAAAGCCGGTCCAGGGGGGGGCTCCTCCCTGGCGGGTCTGGGCAGAGCCCAGCCTTGCTTGCCTTGCAGTCCGATACCAGGACTGCGGTCAGCTCCTCGGCGCGAGGATGCCGTCGATCGACGCGGCCCCGTCGCCCGTGCGCACGAGGTGCGGGTATTGCAGCCCGGTGTGGACGTCGACGTCGACCACGCGGTAGCGCTTGCCCGAAGTGACCACGAGCTGGATCGGCGCCGGGCTCGCGCCGGCGGAGCCGGATTTCGCGGCGGTGATCGCGTCGGCCAGGGTGTCGGCGCCCTCGAAGCTGGCGCCGTCGACGCCCACGATGGTGTCGCCCTTGACGAGGCCGGCGCGGAAGGCGGGGCTGTCCCAGGCGACGGAGACGACCTTGGCCTCCTTGAGCACGAGGCCAATCGAGAAGCGGAAGTCGCGGAACTTGCGCTCGTGCTCCATCGAGACGAGCAGGTCGGATTTTTTGTCGGTCATCACGAGCTTGTAGCCGCCGCGCGCCAGGCCGTCGGTGGGTGCAGCACCTCCGCGCCGCTCCAGGCGCTCGTGGAGGAAGCCCGCCCAATCGTGCGGGGCGACGTCGTTGAGCGCGCGGACCACGTCGTCGAAATTGTAGGTGGAGGCGACGAAGCTGCCATCGTCGGTGCCGAAGAAGCCGCGGGCGACGTCGTCGAGCGACTTCGCCCCGTGCGTCTGCTCGCGGATCAGGGTGTCGGCGTCGAGCCAGAGCAGGGCGCCCTCCAGGTAGTAGTCCTCGCCGCGCTGCCAGTTCATCCAGGGCAGAGAGCGGCGGTGCACGAAGATCGGGCTCTGCGTGGTGTCGGCCAGCGTGCGCCAGGAGCGCCCGATCTCGCCCTGCATCTCCGCGGCGTCGAGCGCCAGCGCGTCGAGCGCCTGGTCATGGGTCCACAGCCCCGAGCGGGCGGCGAGCACCTGGCCCCAGTACTCGGTCATGCCCTCGTACACCCAGAGCAGGCTGTCGCGCTCCGGCAGCGTGTTGAAGTCGGGCGACCACAGATCGGCGGGACGCTTGTACTTGCCGTCCCAAGAGTGCGTGTACTCGTGCGACAGCAGGTCCCGGCCGGCGGCGGACTTGTCCCAGGCGGTGAAGTAGTCCGTGTCCGTGGCGTTCTCGGAGGAGCGGTGGTGCTCCAGGCCCTCGCCGCCCAGCTCGTTGCTGAGTGCGAGGAGGAAATCGTAGTGGTCGTAGTGCTGCGACCCGTAGAGCCGGGTGGCCTGGGTCACGAGCGCGCGGTGCACCGCAAGCTCCTCCGGCGTGATGGCGAGCTGGGCCACGGTGTCGGCCACCACGTCGAGGTGCACCGGCACGGCGGCGCCGGGCGCCAGGTCGATGCGGCGGAAGTTGCGCCCGGCGATCAGCGGGCTGTCGAGCAGGACGTTGAGCGGCACGGTGCGGAACTGCACCGGGCCGCTGGCGGCTGCCTCGTTGCCGGCGGTGCCCTCGAGCGCGGTCGCGAAATGCCAGCCGTCGGGCAGGCGGATCGAGGCGTCGACGGGGATGTCGCGGCTGAACACGCCGGCCGGGTAGAGCACCACGGCGTTCCATTGCAGGTCGAGCATCGCCGGGGTCATCACGACCCGGCCCTGCTCGTCCTCGACCGGCGAGAGGAACTGGAAGTCGAGCACCACGCTGCGGGCGCCGGCGGGCACGGGGATATGGAAGGCCTCGCTGTCGACGGGATCGCGGGTCCAGTCCAGCACCGCGTCGCCGGCATGGACCACGAGGCCGCCCAGCAGCTCGATTGCGCCGGTGGGGCCGTGGTTGCCCGGGATCCACTTGGGGTAGTGCACGACCAAGTCGCCCGCGGCGGCGACGGGGATGGTCTCGTGCACCGCGAAGATGTGGTGCGCGAGGTCGGTGGCGTCCACGGCGAGGGCGATGGGCCCCGGCCAGGGCGTGTCCTGCGGCTGCGCGATCGGGGGCGGCTGCGGCAGGGGCATGGGCTGCGGCTGCGCGGCGCGCGAGGGCGGGGACAGCAGCGTCGTGGCCGCGAGACAGGCGAGCAGGGTCGGCAGGCGGCACGTCATGGTCGGCTCTCCGCGAGATCGGGTTGATCTGGGGTGGGACACGGCGCGCCGGCGGTCAAGGGCGGGCCGGGAGCGGAGGCAAGCAAGGTTGAGGCTCTGCCTCAAACTCCGCCAAAGGCTCGCCTTTGGAATCCATTACTTCAGTAAATCGGTGTCCAGAGGCCTTGGCCTTTGGCGGGTCTGGGCAGAGCCCAGCCTTGCTTGCTTCCACGATGCCTCCATTCTGGGCACTCTGCCGCGCCAGCAGGCAGTGGGCTGGCTGCTTGCCGCACCGTGGCTTCGCCGTCAGGATGGCGCGATGGCAGAGAGATCAGCGAAGGCGAACCGTGCGGCGCATACGGCGAGGCGTGCAGCGCTCGGTGCGCTGCTCGGCGTGGCGATGGGCGGGGCGGCCTCGGGCAAGACGCTGGTGTACTGCTCCGAGGGCTCGCCCGAGAACTTCAACCCGATGCTCAACGTCACGGGCACCACGTTCGACGCCAACCGCCCGATCTACCAGCGCCTGCTGGCGTTCGCGCCGGGCACGACGACGGTGGTGCCGTCCCTGGCGGAGCGCTGGGATATCAGCCCCGACGGCCTCGTCTACACGTTCCACCTGCGCCAGAGCGTGGCGTGGCAGCCCAACGCGCGGTTCAGGCCGACGCGGCCGTTCGGCGCCGACGACGTGCTGTTCTCGTTCGACCGGCAGGGCAGGGCGGACAGCCCGTTCCACGCGGTCTCCGGCGGCGGCTACGAGTACTGGAACGACATGGCGTTCCCCACCCTGCTGAAGTCGGTCGAGAAGCTGGACGACGCCACGGTGCGCTTCACCCTGAGCCAGCCGCAGGCGCCGTTCCTCGCCGACCTGGCGATGGACTTCGCCTCGATCCAGTCGAAGGAATACGGCGACGTCCTGCTCAAGGCCGGCCATCCGGAGCTGATCGACCAGGAGCCGGTGGGCACCGGGCCGTTCGCGCTGCTGGCCTACCAGCGCGACGCCGTGATCCGCTACCGGGCGTTCCCCGGCTACTGGGGCGAGAAGCCGCACGTGGACAACCTGGTGTTCAGCATCGTCAAGGACCCCGCGGTGCGGCTGGCGAAGCTGCGCGCCAACGAGTGCCAGGTGATGAGCTACCCGGGGATGGCCGACCTCGCGGCGATCCGTGCCGACCCGCTGCTGCAGATGATGGAGCAGCCGGGGCTGAACATCGGCTACCTCGGGCTCAACACCACGAAGAAGCCGTTCGACGACCGCCGGGTCAGGCTCGCGGTGAACATGGCGGTGGACCGCAAGGCGATCGTGGATGCCGTGTACCAGGGCGCGGGCACGCCGGCGACCACGCTGCTGCCGCCGACGCTGTGGGCGTACGACAACGCGATCCGGCCCTACCCGCACGACCCGGAGCAGGCGCGCGCGCTGCTGGCGGAGGCGGGATACAAGGACGGCGTGGACATCGACCTGTGGGCGATGCCGGTGCAGCGGCCGTACAACCCGGACGCCCGCCGGGTGGCCGAGCTGATGCAGTCCGACCTCGCCGCGGTGGGCGTGCGCGCGAAGATCGTCAGCCTGGAGTGGGGCGAGTACAGGAAGCGCGTGGCGCAGGGCGACGACCAGTCCGCCCAGTTCGGCTGGACCGGCGACAACGGCGATCCCGACAACTTCTACACGCCGCTGGCGGGGTGTGCGGCCGCGGTGTCGGGCAGCAACACGCCGAGGTGGTGCGACCACGCCTTCGACGACCTGATCCGCCGCGCGGCCACGCTCGTCGACCAGCCCGGGCGCAAGGCGCTGTACGACCAGGCGGCGGTGATCCTGCACGACGCGGCGCCGTTCTTCCTGATCGCGCACTCCACCGTGTTCATGCCGATGCGCCGCGAGGTGAGCGGCTACGTGATGGACCCGCTCGGCTCCCACGAGTTCGCCACCGTGGACGTTCGCTAGGGATGGGACGCTAGGGATGGGGCGCTAGCCGTGTGGCGCTTCCTGCTGCGCCGGTTGGCCTCGGTGCTGCCGACGCTCGTCGGCGTGACCCTGCTGAGCTTTGCGATGATTCACCTGGTGCCGGGCGACCCGATCGAGGTGCGCTCCGGCGAGCACGGCATCGCCCCGGAGCGCTTGGCGCAGCTCCGCCACGAGTACGGCCTCGACCGTCCCCTGTGGCGCCAGTTCGTCGCCTACGAGGGCCAAGTGGCGCAGGGCGACCTCGGCCGCTCTCTGGTGAGCCACGAGCCGGTGTGGAGCGAGTTCCTCACCCTGTTCCCCGCGACGCTGGAGCTGTCGGCCTGCGCGATGCTGCTCGGCGTCGGCCTGGGCATCCCGCTCGGCGTGGTGGCGGCGACCCGGCGCGGCTCGGCGCTCGACTACGGCCTGATGGGGGCGGCCACGACCGGCGTGTCGCTGCCGATCTTCTGGCTCGGGCTGATGCTGATCCTGGTGTTCTCGGTCGGGCTGGGCTGGACGCCGGTGTCGGGCGAGGTGTCCGAGGCGTACTACGTGCCCGCCGTGACCGGCCTGATGCTGGTCGACAGCCTGCTCGGCGGCGACCCCGGCTCGTTCGGCTCCGTGCTCGGGCACCTGGTGCTGCCGACGCTGGTGCTGGGCACGCTGCCGCTCGCGGTGGTGGCGCGCATGACCCGCTCGGCGATGCTGGAGGTCCTCGGGGACGACTTCATCCGCACCGCCCGGGCTAAGGGCCTGTCGCCGGCGCGCGTCGTCGTGGTGCACGGGCTGCGCAACGCCCTGATCCCGGTGGTCACGGTGATCGGGCTGACCGTCGGCAGCCTGCTCGGCGGTGCGATCCTGACCGAGACGGTGTTCTCCTGGCCGGGCATCGGGCGCTGGCTGGTGGAGGCGATCGAGCGACGCGACTACCCGGTGCTGCAAGGGGGCACGCTGCTGGTCGCGACCCTCGTGGTGCTGGTGAACCTGGGGGTGGACCTGCTGTACGGCGTGCTCGACCCGAGGCGGCGCGGGTGAGCGCCGGCCCCGAAGGCAGGAAGCAAGGCTGGGCTCTCCCTCCGCTGCCATTCCAACGATCCAAGCGGATCGTCGGAACCTTTGGCAGCTACGCCCAGACCCGCAAAGGGTCCGAGGACCCTTTGATCCCATTACTTAAGTATTGGATTCCAAAGGCCTGCCTTTGGCGGAGTTTGAGGCAGAGCCTCAACCTTGCTTCCTTCCTCCCTGCGTGCCCGTCGTGACGGCGCTTCCGGTCGCAGGCTCGGGCGTCAACGAGGCCGTGACAGCCGACCCCGCACTCGCCACGCTGCTGGAGGCGCCGCGTCGTCGCCGGCGCGCCAGCGGCTTCGTACGCAGCCGCGGCGCGGTCGCGGGCCTTGCCGTGCTGCTCGTCGTGGCGGTGCTCGCGGTCTTCGCGGACGTGCTGGCGCCGCACCCGCCCGTGGCGCAGTTTCGCGAGCACTTCCTCACGCCCCCGGTGTGGCAGGCCGGCGGGATGTGGCGCTTCCCTCTCGGCACCGACGACCTCGGGCGCGACATGCTCTCGCGGCTGATCCACGGCGCGCGCCTGTCGCTGCTGACCGGGCTGGTGGTGGTGACGCTCTCGCTCGCGATCGGCACCGCGCTCGGCCTGCTCGCCGCCTCGGCCGCGGGCGCGGTCGACGCCGCCGTGATGCGGCTGATGGACATCGTGCTGGCGTTCCCCTCGCTGCTGCTGGCGATCGTGATCGTGGCGATCCTCGGGCCGGGGCTGCTCAACGCCATGCTCGCCGTCGCCGTGGTGACGCTGCCGAACTACACGCGCGTGGTGCGCGCGGCAGCGCTCGGCGAACTGCGGCGCGACTACGTGGCGGCGACACGGGGCGCCGGCGCCGGGCCGGTGCGGCTCGCGCTGCGCACCGTGCTGCCGAACTGCCTGGCGCCGCTGATCGTGCAGGCCTCGCTCGGCTTCTCCGGCGCCATCCTGGAGGCGGCGTCCCTGGGCTTCCTCGGCCTGGGCGCGCAGCCGCCGACGCCGGAGTGGGGGACGATGCTGGCCGGCGCCCTGCAGTACTACCAGCGCGCCTGGTGGGTGCTGGCGTTCCCGGGGCTGGCGATCCTGGCCACCGTGCTGTCGTTCAACCTCGTCGGCGACGGGTTGCGCGACGCGCTCGACCCGAGGCTGCAGCGGTGAATGACGGAGCAAAAAAGGCCAGGGCTCTGCCCTGGACCCGCCAGGGGCAGCGCCCCTGGACCGGCGCACATAAGGATCCGAGGCACGTCTCGCTGAGATGTGCCGCCATGCCTTGTATTGGTTTCCAAAGGCGAGCCTTTGGCGGGGTCCAGGGGCAGAGCCCCTGGCCTTTCTTCCTGGCTTCTTTCTGATGCCGTTGCTGGAGATCCGCAACCTGCGCGCCTGGTTCGGCGACTTCCTCGCCGTGGACGGCCTCGACCTCACGGTTGACCCCGGCGAGGTCGTCGGCGTGGTCGGCGAGTCCGGCTCCGGCAAGAGCGTGTCGATGCTGGCGGTGATGGGCCTGGTCGACCCGCCCGGCCGGATCGAGGCGGACGTGCTGCGCTTCGACGGCGCGGACCTGCTGACGCTGCCTGCGCGCGCGCGCAGGCGCCTGGTGGGCCGCGACGTGGCGATGGTGTTCCAGGACCCGGCGACGGCGCTCGACCCGTGCTACACGGTGGGCTGGCAGATCGCGGAGAGCCTGCGCGCGCACGCGGTGGTGCCGCGCTCGGCGGGCCGCCGCGGCGTGCGCGACCGTGTGGTCGAGCTACTGTCCCAGGTCGGCATCCCAGCGCCCGAGACGCGGCTGGCGGCGTATCCGCACCAGCTCTCCGGCGGCATGAACCAGCGGGTGATGATCGCGATGGCGATCGCGTGCAACCCGCGCCTGCTGATCGCGGACGAGCCGACCACGGCGCTCGACGTCACGATCCAGGCGCAGATCCTGGCCCTGCTCGGGCGGCTGCAGCGCGAGCGGGGCATGGGGCTGGTGCTGGTGACGCACGACATGGGCGTGGTCGCGCAGGCGGCGGGCCGGGTGCAGGTGATGTACGCGGGCCAGGTGATGGAGACGCGGGGAACCGAGGCGCTGTTGACCCGCCCGCGCCACCCGTATGCGGCGGCGCTGCTCGACGCCCTGCCGGAGCGGGCGGCGGGGCGGCGGCTGGCGGCGATCCCGGGCCTGGTGCCGGGTCCCGGGGACCGCGGCGGGGGATGCCTGTTCGCGCCGCGTTGCCGGTTCGCGGTGGCGCACTGCGCGGCGGTGCGGCCCGCGCTGCTCGCGCACGGCGAGCAGGTCGTGGATGCGGCGGGATGGGGGGCTGGCGACGCTGCCGGGGCGCTGGCGGACAGGGCGGGCGGCGGTGTGCCGGGACGGGAAGCGGGGCGGGTGCGCTGCCACTACCCGCTGGACGACGCCGGCCTGCCTACCGGGCACCCCGGGCAGCTCATTGCGGAAACAGCATGACAATCGTTCCTGACGCGGGATTTCCAGGTCCGGGACAGCGCCCCGTGCAGCAGGACGGGCCGGCGCAGGACGAGGCTGACGCAGCGGTGGTCCTGGAGGCGCGCGGGCTCGGCCGCGACTACGCGGTGCCGGGCGGAACGCTGCGCGCGGTGGACGAGGTCTCGTTCCGGCTGCGGCGCGGGCGGACGCTGGCGGTGGTGGGGGAGTCCGGCTGCGGCAAGTCGACGCTGGCGCGCATGGCGACGCTGCTGGAGCGGCCGAGCCGCGGCGAGCTCCTGCTGGCGGGACACGAGACCGCGGCGCTGCACGGCAGAGCCAGGCGCGCCCTGGGCCTGTCCGTGCAGATGGTGTTCCAGAACCCGTTCGGCGCGCTCAACCCCAGGCAGAGCGTCGGCTCCATCCTGCGCGAGCCGCTGGCGATCAACCGGCGCGGCACCCGCCCCGAGCAGGCGGAGGCGGCGCGCGAGATGATGCGCCGCGTCGGCCTGCGCCCGGAGCAGGAGGCGCGCACGCCGCACGCCTTTTCCGGCGGCCAGCGCCAGCGCATCGCCATCGCGCGTGCCCTGATGCTGCGCCCGCCGGTGGTGGTGGCGGACGAGCCGGTCTCCGCGCTCGACGTCTCGATCCAGGCGCAGGTGCTCAACCTGCTGCTCGACCTGCAATCCGAGTTCGGCTTGGCCTACCTGTTCATCAGCCACGACCTGGTGGTGGTGCGCCACGTCGCCGACGAGGTGATGGTGATGTACCTTGGCCGTGTCGCGGAGCACGGGCCGGCGGCGGCGGTGCTGGGGCAGCCGCGCCACCCCTACACGCAGGCGCTGCTGGCGGCGACGCCGTCGCTTGACCCGGCGCGTCGGGCACCGGTGCCGCTCGCGGGCGAGATGCCCTCGCCGGTGGCGCCGCCATCGGGGTGCGCGTTTGCGGCGAGGTGCCCGCGCGCCGAGCCCGTGTGCCGTGCGGAGCGCCCGGCACTGCGTGCCGTGGCGGGCCGTCTGGCGTCGTGCCACTTCGCGGAGACGACCGCGTCCGGGACGCCAGACACCTGCGGAGCACCATCCTTGGTGCTGCCCACCTGAGCGTATGCAGCAATCGCCGCTGCCGATCTCTGGCCACAACCGGCCCACTTGACAGCCGCCGTGAGAAAGCCGCGCCAAGGTGTTGTGTTACCAGGAATTCAACGTGTAACCTTATGAGTGTTACTAACCTGTGATTGATTTTTTATATTTGTTGCTCAACTTTTAGGCGAATATTACCTTGCTGTTCGCGTGCCGCCCGGAGTACACGCTTTCGTGTTTCCAGAGCATCGCGAGGTCGTTATGGACGTCCAGGCCGAGATTGCTGCCGCATCACACTCCGTGGTTCGGACCCGGAACCTGGATTACCTGCCCCTGTTGAACGACGCCCTTGTGGCGTGGGATTTCCTGGGCGGCCTCCTGGCGGCACGGATGATCCTGGCCGTGGTCGGCCACGATGGGGCAATCGACGCGCCAAGCGGTGCGATGCTGCGCGAGATCCTGTTCGGCAGCCTGCTTGCAGCGCTGGTGCTGCGTGACCGTAGGCTCGCGGCGGCCGCCGGCTACGCCGCGACGGGGCTGCTGATCCGCCGGCTGCTGGTGCGCGTCGGCCTGGTGGCGGCGCTGCTGCTCGGCGTGGGGTTCGCCACGGGCTCGTTCGACGGCACCGCCCGGCTCTGGGTGCCGCTGTGGGCGGCATCGGCGCTGGCGGCGACGCTGCTCGGCCACCTGGCGCTGCTGCTGCACGTGCGGCGGCTGCTGCGCAGCGGGGCACTGCGCAGCGTGGTGGCCGTGGTGGGCAAGGGCGAGGCGGCGTGGCGCGTAATGCACTCGCTGTCGCGTCCGGGAAGCGGGATCGAGCTGCTCGGGCCGTTCGGCGGCCCAGATTGCGGCCCAGACTGCGACGTGGGCCGTGACGCGAACGGCGGCAGGTCCGCAGGCAGTGTGGACGACCTGGTGCGTCTCGTGCAGCGCCGCGGCCCGCCCGACCGGGTGATCGTCGCCACGCCCGCCCCCTGCACCATGGCGGGGCGCGACCTCGCCTCCTCGCTCCGCACGGCGGCGACCTGCTCCGGCGAGGCCGGATGGGACGGGGAGGACGAACTCGTCACGATGATGCGCCAGCTCAAGGTGCTGCCGGCGGAGATCTCGCTGTGCTACTCGCTGCACCTGGACGCGGCAGATGTTGACGCGTGGCCCGACGAGGACGCCCGGGCGCCTGCCAGGTTTGCCAGGCCCGGGCTGGGCGGCATCGGGCTGGGCGGCATTGGCTTGGCGAGGCGGAGACTGGCAGGGCCGTGGCTGGCCGGATCGAGGATCGGCGCGACGGTCGCCGGCCTCGGCGCGCTCGACCGGCTGCCGCTGCTGCGGGTCGCGGAGCGGCCGATGCCGGCCTGGGGCGGGCTGGCGAAGCACGCGCTGGACAAGGCGCTGGCCGGCACCGCGGTGCTGCTGCTCTCGCCGCTGCTGCTGGCGATCGCCGCGGCGGTGCAGCTGGACAGCGCGGGCCCGGCCATCTTCCGCCAGGAGCGCGACGGCTGGAACGGCCGCAGCTTCACCGTGCTCAAGTTCCGCACCATGCGCGCCGCACCCGCGGCCGGGTCGCTGCTGCAGACGGTGAAGGGCGACCCGCGCTGTACCCGCCTCGGCCGGTTCCTGCGCCGCTCCAGCCTCGACGAACTGCCGCAGCTCCTCAACGTGCTGCGCGGCGAGATGTCTCTGGTGGGGCCGCGGCCGCACGCGCTGGGGATGCGCACCGAGGACCGGCTGGGGCACGAGATCATCGCCGAGTACGCGCAGCGCCACCGCGTCCGGCCGGGCCTGACCGGGCTGGCGCAGGTGCGCGGCCTGCGCGGGGCGACGCACACCGCGGCGCAGCTCCGGGCGCGGGTGGAGTGCGACCTCGACTACATCGAGCGCTGGTCGTTCCTGCTCGACCTGCGCATCCTGGCAATGACCGCCGTCAAGGTGTTCTCCCCCGCCGGCGCGTTCTGATGGCCTCGGGCATGAACCTGCCGATGGACGGCCTTGAGCCGGATGCGTCGGAGCGGGGATGGCGCCTGCCGGGCAGGCGCCCGGTAGGGAGGCGCCTGCCGGACGGGCTGGCCGGTCTCGCCGAGGAACCGGACCAGCCGGACGGGGACGGGCCGCGCAGGTTCGCGGCTTCGCGGCGCGCCACGCTGCCCGCCGGCCAGGGCCAGGCCGGCGCGGGGGCTGCCGCGGGCGGCGCTCAGGCCGTGTTGCCGGCGGTGCGCGGCGTCGCGCTGTCGGCCGATTTCGTGCAACTGCACTACGCGATCGAGGCGCTGCGCAGCGAGGGCCGGCCGATCGTGCTGCAGTTCGTCTCGGCGAGCGCCGGGGAGGGCACTAGCACCGTGGCCGCGGGCTTTGCCGCGGTCGCTGCGTCGGAACGTCCGGGCGCGGTGCTGGTGGTATCGTGCGGGGAATCGGTCGCCGAGGCCGCGCGTGCCCTCGCCGGCGGCGCGCGGCGCGGCACGGACAGTGCGCCGGCCGGCATGCCGAGCTTGATCGAGGCGGTCGCGGCGGGACAGCCGGCCGCAGCCGCGGTGTGGCGCAGCGCGTCGTGCCGGGGCCTGCTGCGGGCCAGGCTGGGCGTGTCGGCGCACCCGCTGATGGAGATCGGCTCCGGGGCGCTGCGGCGGCTGCTGAACGGCCTCGGCGAGAGCTACGCCACCGTGGTGCTGGACTGCGCCCCGGCGACCTCGCCGGACTCCGCGGCGCTGTCGCGGCACTGCGACGGCACGGTGCTGGTGGTGCGCGCCGGGGTGGCGCGGGTGGCCGCGATCGACAAGGCACGGACCGCGGTGGAGCGCGCCGGCGGCCACGTCGTCGGCGTGGTGCTGAACCGGCGGCGGCGCCCCCTGCCGTCCTGGCTGGAGCGGCTGCTCTGAAACCGATGGCCCCAGGCGTCGGCCTGAAAGCAAGCAAGGCTGGGCTCTGCCCAGACCCGCCAGGGGGGAGGCCCCCCCTGGACCGGCTTTCTTTAAGTGTTGGATTCCAAAGGCGAGCCTTTGGCGGAGTTTGAGGCAGAGCCTCAACCTTGCTTGCCTGCCTGCTCACTCCACGGGCCGGTGCGGCGCCGCATCCAGGGCGCGCCCGATCGCCTCGCCCATCAGGGTGGGGCGGAGCGCCGCGTCGAACGGCAGGGCGCGGTTGGGCAGGCCATCGGGGCGCCGCGTGGCGGGGTCGCGCCCCATCTGCTGGTGGCGGTGGCTCAGACCCCAGCACTGCACCCCGCGCACCGCCGGCTCGTCGAGCACCAGGTCGAGGTAGCGGCCCGTGATCTCGGCCACCGCCGCGTCGCGCACGCCGACATCGGCCGGCAGCGACTGGTCATTGACGTCCAGCTCGGTGACGAACAGCGCCACGCCCATGCCGCCCAGCTCCGCCAGGAAGCGCCGGTACGCCTGCTCGGCGATGCAGCGGTCCGGCTTGAGGTGCGCCTCCAGGCCGAAGCCCGTGAGCGGGACGTCGCGGCGGCGCAGCGTCTCGATCAGGCGGAGGTACTGGTCGCGCTTGATCTGCCGGTCGGGCTCGTCGTACTCGAGGTCGTCGTCGTTGATCAGCAGCAGGGCGTTCGGGTCGGCCTGGTGCGCGAGGCGAAATGCGCGCTCGACATACGCCGGGCCCAGGGCATGCCACCACGGCGTGGTGCAAAGCCCCTGCCGGTCGGCCGGCCAGCGCGGGTCGACCGGCTCGTTCACCACGTCCCAGGCGAGCACCCGGCCGGCATGGCGCCCGCACACCGCGGCGATGTGGCGGGCGAGCACGGCCTGGCCGCGGCCGTCGCGCAGCGCCTCGATCAGCCAGGGCGGGTTGTACACCGCCCACACCAGGTTGTGACCATGCAGGGCGATGTCGTGCGCCGCCGCGAATTCGGCGACCGCGTCGAAGCCCGCGAACCGGAACATCTCCTCGACGGGCTCCGTGGCGGCCCACTTCGCCTCCAGGCCCGGGGTGATGATCGCGCATTCCCGTGCCACGAGCGCGGCGTAGTGCGGGTCGGCCGCGAGGTCGACGGCCAGCACCTCGGCGCCGAACAGCAAGCCGCGCGCGGCGGCACGCCCTCGCAGCGTGGACTGGGGCGCCCCGAACCCGGTGCGCGCCGGCGTGCTCCCGGCCCCTGCGGGGACAGGCGCGCCACGGGCAGGCCCAGGCTGCACGGCGAGGCCGCAGGCGGCGGACAGCAGGGCGCGTCGGGTGGACAGCATGGCGGCTCCTTACGGTCGAAGTGCAGGTCTGGCGGCCACGACGGGCCAGGGCCGGCCGTGGTCCGGGTCGAATCACGCGGCACACGACAGCGACGTGCCGCCCTCGATCAAGCATGGCGAGTCGACAATGACTGATGCAACTCTTGCGTGTCCCGTGCTGCGTCCGGGTGGCCGCTGGCCGCAGTCGCACAGGGGTGCACCGACCGGAGTGGCGAGCTTCGACACGGCAGGCGCCGGCGCGGCACAGGCGTGGAGCGCGCCAAGCCCGGCACGACGCGCGACGACGGCGCATGGCCGCGCCGGGGAGGCGGGTCGGCTCGCGGTCGGGCTGGCCGCCGCCTCGGTGGTGGTCAACCTCCTGGTCAGCGGCAACCTGCTCATGGCGATCGGCATCCCCTACGCGGCGGAGGGCGGCAACCTGGCCGTGAAGCTGCACCCCGGAACCTACCTCGCGGTGCTTGCGGTGCTGGCGATGGCGTGGCGGCGGCCGGCGGCGACCGCGGCGGGGCTGCTGGCCACGGCGAGGGTGCCGCTGCTCTACCTGGGCGCGCTGGCCGGGTGCTGCGGCTTCGCGGCGGCGATGACCGGGCGGGTGCACCTCGTGGTGTTCCTGGAGAACTTCATGCCGGCGGGCCTGCTGGCGCTGGTGCTCGGCCGGGCGGGCGAGGCGGCGCTGCGCCGTCTCGGGCTCGCGGTGCTGGCGCTGCTGGCGCTCGGCGTCGCGGTGTCGGTGGCGGAGACGCTGCTGCAGACGCACTTCGTGCCGATCGTGCTCGACGGCCGCGAGGAGCTGGAGCACGCCGAGGATTTCCGCGGCGCCGGGCTGTACGACCATCCGCTGACCGGGGCGATGCTGACCGCCGCGGGGCTGTTCCTGGCCAATTCCGAGGGCATCGGGCGGGGATGGCGCGCGGCGCTGACGGCGCTGTTCGGGGTGGGCCTGGTGGCGTTCGGCGGGCGCACTGCGCTGGTGCTGGCGGCGGCGGTGTTCGCGGGCTGGCGGGCTGGCGCGATCCTGGGACGCCTGCGCCGGCGCAGGCTGCGGGGCAGCGACCTCGCGGCGGTGCTTTGCGCGGCAACCGTGGTGCCGGCGGCGCTCGCGCTGCTGTTGACGCAGACCGGGGTGGGGGCGCGGTTGCTCTCGCATCTGTACTGGGACGACAGCGCCCAGGTGCGCAGCGTGCAGTGGCGGATGCTGCCGATGATGGACCCGGGCGAGAAGCTGTTCGGCATGACTCTGGCGCGTCAGGAGCTGGCGCTGCACCAGCTCTCGCTGCACTGGCGGATCGGGGCGATCGAGAACTTCTGGCTGCTGATCTACCTGTATCTGGGCGCTGCGGGGTTCGTGCTGTTCGCGGCCGGCTTCCTGCCGTTCCTGGGCTGGGCTTTCCGCCAGGCGGCGCTGCCGGGCCGGCTGATGCTGGTGGTGGTGATGCTGGCGGCGTCGAGCAGCAACTCCCTCGGCCACAAGGCGAACCTGCTCACGGTGCTGGTCCCGATGGCGCTGGCCTCCGCGGCGCTCCGCCGACCCCGGGCAGGTCCGGCGGCAACGGGGCGTGACACGACGCAGAGCGGCGCGCGTGTCGCCGCGACGGGCCTGCACGGCGGCTGGCACGCGGCGCGCCCGCAGGCCGCAGGCGCGCCGGCTGGGCGTAATTTCATCTCCTTGCCCGGGTATGACCATGGCGTCGGGTGCCGGGCGCCGTCGTTGCGTGCGGCGGCGGCAGGCGAGCCGGCGCGTCCGAGCACGGGCGGGCTGCCGTCGGGACAGGGGCTGCGCCGGTGACGCCGTCCGGGGCGTCGGCCTGGACGCCTGTGTCCGGGAAGCGTGGCCCGCGCCTGCCGCCATTGCGGGTGACGGCGCTGCGCCAGGCCCTGCTGCTCGGCGGCGGCGCCGCGCTGGGGCAGGGCGTGGCGGTGCTCTCCGCGCCTCTGCTCACCCGGCTGTATGATGTCGGGGCGTTCGGGGTGTTCGGCTCGTTCAGCGCGGTGGCCTCCTGCCTGGCCTGTGTCGCGACGCTGCGCTTCGACCAGGCGATCCTGCTGGAACGCGACGAGGCGGCAGCGGAGGACGTGCTGCGGCTCTGCGTGCTGTGCGTCGGCATGGTGACGCTGGCGACGGCGATCGGGGCGACGGCGATCGGCGCGGCGGCCGGTGCGGCGCCCGCGTCCCGGGCTGCGCTGTCGGGCGCGACGCTGGCGCTGCTGCCGTGTGCGGTGGCGTCGGGCGGCGTGGTGCCGGCGCTGTCGCTGTGGTTCGTGCGGCGGGAGCGGTACCGCCCGGTGGCGGCCTATGGCGCGGCGCGCTCGATGTTCGCGGTCGCGCTGCAGGCGATCGGCGGCGCCCTGTCTGGTCGGGGCGGGACCGGCGCCGGCATGGCGGTCGGGCCGGGGGCAGGACTGCTGGTCGGCGGCCAGGTCGCGGGCCAGGCGCTGGCGGCGATCCGGCTGGCGGCGGCCGGCGGGCCGGCGCTGCGCGCGACGCTGCTGCACGGCTGGAACGCGGAGCGCTTGCGGGAGGCGGCGCGGCGGCACCGCGGCTTCGCCCTGTACGGCGCGCCCCAGGTGCTGCTGCGGCTGCTGGCGACCTCGCTGCCGGCGATGCTGCTGCCGATGTTCTACGGCACGGCGCAGGCGGGCCTGTTCTGGCTGGCGTACCGGATGCTGATCCTGCCGCAGCAGGTGCTGACCGAGAGCCTGCGCCCGGTGTTCTTCCGCAGGGCGGCGACGCTGCACGCTGCCGGCGAGGACGCGCGGCGCGCGGCGCTGCGGCTGGCGGCGCTGCTGGGCGCGCTGTGCCTGCCGGTGGCGGCGGTGCTGATGCTGGCGGGGCCGGCGCTGTTCGCTCTGGTGTTCGGGCCGGCCTGGCGCGGCGCGGGGCACGACGCGGCGCTGATCGCGCTGCCCTGGTGCCTGGAGACCATGCAGATGCCGAGCGCGGTGCTGGTGGCGGTGCTGCGTCGGCAGCGCGCCTACCTGGGCGTGGAGGCGGCGTCGCTGCTGGGGCGCGCGGCGGCGCTCTGCGCGGGTGCGGCGTGGGGCGGCCCGGACCTCGCGATCGGGCTGTACGCCGGAGTGTGGGCGGCCACCAACGCCGGGGTGATCGCCTGGATGGCGCGTATTCCGATGTCGGCGCAGCAAGAGGATCGCGCATGAGCCAGGTGGTGCCGTTTCGCCGTCCCCCACTCCGGGCCTCTCCGCCGCCGACGCAGGATGTCTGCCGGATCGCGATGCCGGACGCGGGGCCGGACGCAAGGCCGGGCGCGGGCATGGCCGTCGGGATGGCGGTGGACGGCGCGGCGGTGGCCAGGCGGCTCCCGCCGTCGCCCGCGCGACAGGACGAACCCGGCGTTCCGGGATGGCGAGCGGACCTGTTCTCGGACCCGGCGCCTGGCGGCGGGGACGGCGGCAGCCTGCGCCACCTCGCCGTCTACATGCACGACCTGTCCGGCGGCGGCGTGGAGCGGATGCGCCTGGAGTTGATCCGGGTGTTCCTGGCGCGCGGCATCGCGGTGACGCTGGTGCTGCACGCCCGCACCGGGGCACTCGCGCATCAGGTGCCGCAGGGCTGCCGCGTGGTGGTGCTGGGAGGCCGGCGCACCGCGGCGGACGTGCCCGGGCTGGCGCGGTTCCTGCGCCGCGCGCGGCCCGACGTGCTGCTCGTCAGCCTGGACCACAACAACATCGCGGCGATGCTGGCGCGTCGCCTGGCCGGCGGGCGGACGCGGCTGGTGATCTGCCAGCACAATGCCCTGTCGGCCGAGGCGGAGCACATGCGCGGCTGGAAGTATCGGCCCGTGCCGCTGCTCTACCGCCTGCTGGGCGGCAGCGCCGACGGGATCGTGGCGGTCTCTGCCGGCGTGGCCGATGACCTGGCGCGCAGCGCGGGGATCGCGCGCCACCGCATCACGGTGATCCACAACCCGGTGATCTCCGGCGACTTCGTGGAACGCTCCGCCGCCCCGGCCGACGACCCCTGGCTCGCCGTCGACGCCGCGCCGGTGCTGGTCTGGGTGGGGCGGCTGGTGGCGCAGAAGGACCCGCACACCCTGCTGCGCGCCTTTGCCGGCGTGGCGCCGCCGGCACGGCTGCTGCTGCTGGGCGAGGGCGAGCTGCGGCCGGAGCTGGAGCGCCTGGTCCAGTCGCTCGGGCTGGCCGGGCGGGTGCGGTTCGCGGGATTCCAGGCCAACCCGCTGCCGTGGATCCGCGAGGCGCACGCCCTGGTGCTGTCGTCGCGCTACGAGGGGCTCGGCAACGTCCTGGTCGAGGCGCTCGGCTGCGGCACCGCGGTGATCAGCACGGACTGCCCGCACGGGCCGCGCGAGATCCTGGAGGACGGCCGCCACGGCGCGTTGGTGCCGGTGGGCGACGCGGCGGCGCTGGCGGCGGCGATGCGCGCGGCACTGGCCGGTGGATACGACCCCGCGGCGCTGCGCGGCCGGGCCGCCGCGTTCACCGCCGAGCACGCCGCCGCCCGGCACCTGGAGTTGTTCGCGCGGCTCGGCTGCCCGCTGGCGCGCTCCGCAGGCAGCGCGCCGTGACCGCGGCCACACCGCTGGGCGAGCTGCGCGCCGGCGCCCTGGAGGACGTTGCGGGAGATGCTCTGGAAGAGGCGGTGCCGCCGCGGGTCTTCGGGTTCGCCGTGTCCACGCTCAGCGCCCAGGCCATCGCGGACCGCATCGCGGCGACGGTTCGCAAACCCGCGAGCGCCGGTGCGAAGGATGGCGTAGGCCGCGCAGGGTGGCCGCAGGGCGAGGCGAATGACGGGTGCGGCGTCGGTCTGGTGGTGACGCCGAATGTCGACCACGTCAGGCTGCTGCGGCGCGACCCGCAGTTCGCCGCGGCCTATGCGTCGGCCGCGATCGTCACCTGCGACGGCTTCCCGGTCTACCACTACGCGCGGCTGCGCGGCTGCGCGCCGGCGGGGCGGGTGACCGGGTGCGATCTCGCCCGCGCCCTGCTGCGCCACGAGGCCCTGCCGCGGCACCGCCTGTTCTTCGTGGCCGACAGCGACGCCACCGCGGCCGGGCTGCGGCGCTGGGCCGTCGGACGTGGCATGGGCGCGCAGGTGGCGCTGCACGTCCCGCCGCACGGCTTCGAGCACGACCCGGCGCTGTGCGCGGCGCTCGCCGGCCGGATCGCGGCGCACGGCACGACGCTGCTGCTCATGGGGGTGGGGGCGCCGCGCAGCGAGGTGTTCGTGCACAGCCGTCGCGCGGCGCTGCCGCCGTGCTGGGCGCTGTGCGTGGGGCAGGCGCTGCGCATCGAGGCCGGCGTGATCCGGCGCGCGCCAGCGCTGGCGTCGGCGCTGAACGCGGAGTGGCTGTGGCGGCTGGCGCACGAGCCGCGGCGGCTGACGTGGCGCTACGCGGCGGGGGCGGGAGGGTTCCTGGCAGCGGTGGCGGCGGATTTAAGGAAGCAAGGTTGAGGCTCTGCCTCAAACTCCGCCAAAGGCTCGCCTTTGGAATCCACTACCTGAGGAAAGCCGGTCCAGGGGCGCTGCCCCTGGCGGGTCCAGGGCAGAGCCCTGGCCTTCCTTCGCTATAGTTCGGGTATGCACGCCAGCACCGGCAGCCCCAGCCGCCGTTCCACCTGTTCCGGCGACAGCACGCCCGGCCGCGTCACGTCGGACAGCACCGCCGCCCCCACGCCCGCGAGCAGGCTGAACACCGCGCCGGCCGCGAGGATCGGCAGCGTCAGCCGGTGCGGCCGCAGCGGCACCCGCGCCGGCTGGATCACGCGCACGTTGGTGGCGCGCTCCGCGGCGACGGCCTCGACCATGCGGCGGTCTTCGAGGACCTTGGCGGAGGCGCGATACGCGCTGTCGGCCACCTCGCGGTGGCGTTCGAGCTGCTGCAGGGCCTCGTCGCTGTCCCCGAGGTCGTGCAGCGCGGCGGCGACGGCCTGCGCCGCGGTGGCCAGCGCCGTGCCGCGGGCGGTCTCCGCGTGCAGGTCGGTGCCGGCGCGGTCGCCGTCAAGCAGGAGGGCGTCGAGCGTGGGGTTGCGGGTCTGGCGCCGCACCGAACTGGACCGGTCGGCGCGCAGGCGTGACAGCTCCGCCTCCCGGGCGGCGACCTGGGCCTGCGCGTCCTGCATCACCCGGCTCTCCGGCAGGTAGCGGGTGGCCAGCTCGGTGGCGCGGCCGCGCAGCTCCTGCAGGCTGGCGCTCAGCGTGGCGGCGCGGCTGTCGGGATCGTCCTCGGTGTAGCCGCGCACGGTGGCGGGCGTGCCGGCGAGCTGCCGGGTGATCGAGCCGGCGCGGGCGGCAAGCTGGGCGCGGCTTGCGTCGGACTCGGCCAGCACGCGGGCCAGGTCGTCGCGGCGGTGCAGCAGCAGGTCGCGCTGCAGCCCGAAGGAGTCGATGTCGTGCGAGGCCTTGAACGACGCCAGCGCGGCGTCGGCCTGCTGCAGCGCGTCGGCGAGGCCGCGCACCTGGGCCTGCACGGTGGCGGACTGCACGTCGCCGTACAGCGCGTGGCGGCGATCGAGGTAGCGGGCGACCAGGGTGTTGACCACCTCGGCGGCGATGTCCGGGTCACGGCTGCGGAAGGTCACGGTCAGGACGTTGGCGTCCTTGGCGGCCTCGATGGCGAGATCGGTGTCGAGGCGCTGTGCCACGGCGAGCGCCACGGGATCGATGTCGCGCGGCGCGGAGACCGCCAGCCCGGCGGCCTCGCGGGCGGCGCGCGGCAGGCCGGCGACCGCGGCGACGAGGCGGCCGAGCGGGCCGGGCGGGTCGTCGAAGCCAGGATAGACGCGGTCGAGCCCGACCTGGCGCAGAGTGGCCTCGTGCAGGTCGTCGCTGCCGAGGATCTGCACCTCCGCCTTCATGATCTGGTCGGCGCCGAGCGCGCTGCTGACGCCCTGGGGCGTGCCGGCCTCCGGACGGTAGGTGAACTCCGAGCCGAGCAGCACCACCAGCGAGGCCGAGGTGACGTAGCGCGCCGGCGCCAGCACCGCGAGCAGGACGGCCAGCGCGAAGGTCGCCGCCACCACGTTGCGGATGCGGCGGCGGTCCGCCCAGGCGGAGGCGGCGATCTCGCGCAGCGACGGCAGGGTGGCCGCGGCTCCGGACGGTGCGGCGTCGCTCATGCCACGTGCGCCGGATCGGGGGCGGGCAGCCTGTCGGCCGCCAGCTCCCGGGTCGGCGGGGCGGCGGAGGCGGGCGGCACCCGCGACAGGGCACCCGAGGCACCCGCGAGCGGCGTCCGGGCGACGGCCGGCCGGGTCGTCGGGCGCACCTGCGCCGGATGCAGCGACGCGGCGGGATGCAGCGACTTGGCGGCCTGCGCCAGCGCGTCGCCCAGCGGGGTGCGCGCGAAGCCGAGCAGGCGGTCGGCCCTGCGATGATCCAGGGTGATGTCCTGGCGCAGCAGGGCGAGGAGCGAGGGGGTGAGGGCGTCGGGCACCCGTGCCGCGGCCCGCGGCGACACCCGGCGCAGCGCCAGGGCCGCTGCGTGCAGCGGCAGGGCGAGCCGGGCCTCCAGTCGGAGCTGGCGGGCCGGGATGCGCGCCACGGGGGTCGCGTCGAGCGCGATGGCGAAGCGGATCAGGAACGCGTTCCAGCTCGGCGGGTTGGGCACGGCGACATTGAACGCCATGCCGGCGACCGGCCGCCGCAGGGCGACGAGCACCGCCGCCACCACGTCGTCGAGCGGGGCCAGGTTGCACGCGCCGTCCCCGGCCGCGCCGAGGTCGCCGAGGCGCCCCGCGCGCAGCAGGCGGGCGATGCGCAGGGTCCACTGCCCGCTGCCCGGGCCGAAGATGCAGCCTGGGCGCAGCACGACGTGGTTGGGATGCTCCGACAGCGCCCGTTCCGCCGCGATCTTGGCGCCGCCGTAGCCGCGCAGGTCGTCGGGCAGCGGCGTGGCCTCGTCTACCAGTCCGGTGGCAGGGCCGTACACCGCCATCGAGCTGACGTGCACGATCCTGCACGCGGCGGGCGCCCGCGCCAGGGCACGCGCGATGGCCACGGTGTCGGCCGGAGGGCCGGCGGTGCAGTTCACCACCGCGTCCGCCCCTTCGAGCAGGCGCAGAAGCTCGGCGGGCCGGGTGGCGTCGCAGGCGAGACGCTCGGTGGACGCCGGCGCGGCCGGGCCGCACGTGTCGCCGCCTTCGCCTCGGGCGCCACGCCGCGGCGGCGGCACCCGGGGGAAAGCGTGGGGCCGGCGCGACACCGCGACCGGTGCCGCCCAGTCGCTGGCGGCGAGCGCCGCGAGCACGCGGCGGCCGAGAAAGCCGCTGGCGCCGAGCACGATGACGCGTTGCATCGCGGTCCTCCCCTGACGTGGCGCCCGGCGGGCTCACCCTACGGTTGTTGTAGAAAGACCGCGCGGCGAATGCTACTGCGGATTGCAGAGATGCGGGAGTATGCACCTTGCTGATGACCGGACGTGGCGCGACCTGGCCGCTGGCGCGAGCGGCACCGGCGGGACCGGGCGGATACACTGGCCTGTCCGCGCCTAGCATGGGGCCTTACGCCGGGCCTCGCACCGGCGAGCGTGACCGGGCGAAGGTGCTGCCGGCACCGGCGCGGTTGCGGCTGATCGCGGCGCCGATGGGGCAGGCGGGCGGCGGCATGGGGCGGATCACGGCCTACCTGCTGCAGGAGCAGGAGCGCAGGGCCGACCTGGCGCCCCTGGAGGTGCTGGACAGCCGCGGCGACGGGGCGGCGGTGCTGTCGGTGCTCCGGGTCGCGCGCGCCGCGGCACGGATCGCGACGCTGGCGGTGCGCGGGCAGGTCTCGGTGCTGCACGTCAACGTCGCCGAGCGCGGCAGCGTGGCGCGCAAGGGCGTGCTGGCCGGCGTGGCGCGGCTGTGCGGCGTGCCGGTGGTGCTGCATCTGCACGCGGCCCAGATCGTGGCGTTCCACGACGCCCTGCCGTGGGCGGGGCGCTGGCTGGTGCGGCGGATGTTTCGCGCGGCCGCGCTGTGCGTGGTGCTGGGCGAGCCGTGGCGGCGCTGGGTGGGCTCCCTGGGCGTGCCGGACGAGCGCATCCGGGTGCTGCGCAACGGGGTGCCGCGGCTCTCCGGCTGGCGGGCGCGTGCGCAGGGCGCGCCGTTCCGGCTGCTGTTCCTGGGCAATCTGTTCGAGCGCAAGGGGATCGCGGACCTGCTGGACGCCCTGGCGCATCCAGGCGTCCCGGCATGCACGCTGCTGGTGGCCGGCGGCGGGGATGTCGGCCGCTACTCGGCGCGGGCGGAGGCGCTCGGTCTGGGCGGGCGCGTGCGGTTCGCCGGCTGGGTGGACCAGGCGGAGGCGGCGGCGTGCCTGGCGGAGGCGGACGCGCTGGTGCTGCCCTCCTACGACGAGGGGCTGCCGCTGGTGATCCTGGAGGCGCTGAGCCTCGGCGTGCCGGTGGTGACGACGCCGGTGGGGGCGATCCCCGAGGTGCTCGCGGACGGGGACACGGCGCTGCTGGTGCCGCCGGGCGATGTCGCGGCGCTGGCCGCGGCGCTGCGCCGCCTGGCGGGCGACCCGGTGCTGGCGGCGCGGCTGTCCGAGCGCGGGCGGGCGCTGTACGAGCGCGAGTTCACGCTGCCGGTGTTCGCCGAGCGGGTCGCGGCGCTGCACGCGGAGGCGGGGCTGTGAGGAAGCAGCAGGCAAGGCTGGGCTCTGCCCCCTGCTTGAAGGTGGGGCCCGCAAAGGGTCCGAGGACCCTTTGATCCCATTTCTTAAGAAAGCCGGTCCAGGGGGGCCTCCCCCTGGCGGGGTCCAGGGGCAGAGCCCCTGGCCTTCCTTGCTGTCTCCATGATCCTCCACGCCGCAGCGATCGACGCCGGTGTGGTGCTGCGCGCCGACGTGTGCATCGTCGGCGCGGGTGCCGCGGGGATCACGCTGGCGCTGTCGCTGCGCGGCAGCGGGCTGGACGTGCTGCTGCTGGAGGCCGGCGGCGAGCGGTCGAAGCCGGCGTCGCAGGCGCTGTACCGGGGCGAGGTCGAGGACCCGGCCCTGCACTCCGCCCCGCACCGCTACCGCCAGCGCAGGTTCGGCGGCTCGACGACGATCTGGGGCGGGCGCTGCGTGCCGTTCGACGCCATCGACTTCGAGCGCCGCGCCTGGGTCCCGCACAGCGGCTGGCCGTTCCGCCGCGACGCCCTGCTGGCGCACTACGCGACGGCCAGCGCCCTGTGCGAGTCCGGCCCGTTCGCCTACGCCGCCGAGGCGGTGGCCGGTGGGGTGCCGGAGATGCTGGCCGGCTTCGCCCCAGAGCACTTCGACACCGCGACGATCGAGCGCTTCTCCTGCCCCACGGACTTCGGCCGCCGCTACCGGCACCGGCTCGCGGCGCAGGCGGGGCTGCGCGTGGTGCTGGGCGCGAGCGTCACCCGGATCGTGACGGCGGACGACGGGTCGGTGCGGCGGCTGGAGGTGGCGCGCGCAGGGCGGGCCGGCGACCCGGGGTTCTCCGTGGCGGCGGGGCGGGTGGTGCTGGCGACCGGCGGGCTGGAGGTGCCGCGGCTTCTGCTGGCCTCGCGCGGGGCCGAGGGCGGGCCGCACGCGGACGGGGTGGGCAACGGCCACGGGCTCGTCGGCCGGTTCTACATGTGCCACGTCGCCGGCACGTACGGCACGGTGCGTCTATCCGAGGGTACCCGGGTGTTCCACGGCTACGTGCGCGACGCGGACGGCAGCTACTGCCGCAGGCGGTGGGCGCTGGACGAGGCGACGCAGCGCCTGCACGGCGTGGGCGGCTTCGTGGCCAGGCTGCACCACCCGCGCATCCCCGACCCGGCGCACCGCACCGGCGCGCTGTCCGCGATCTGGCTGGCGCGGCGGCTGATCCGCCCCGAGTACGGCAGCCGACTGTCCGGCGAGGCCCCGGGGCGGGCGGCCTGGCTGCGCCACGCGGGCAACCTGGTGGCCGACGCGCCGGGGACGGCAGGCTTCCTGCTGCACTGGCTGCGGCGGCGCACCCTCGCGGAGCGCAAGTTCCCCTCGGTGGTGATCCGGCCGCGCGCCGACCTGTTCAGCCTGGACCTGCACGCGGAGCAGGTGCCGAACCCGGCGAGCAGGGTCACGCTCGGGCGGAGGGTGGACGCGCTGGGGATGCCGGTGCTGCGGGTGGACTGGCGGCCGGACGCGCTCGACCTGCGCACGGTGCGCGTCGGCGTGCGGCTGCTCGCCCAGGACCTGGGGCGCTCCGGGCTGGCGGCGCTGGAGGACGAGCCTTCGGGCGTGGAGCACGCCATGCTGCGCGACGGGGCCTACGGCGGGCACCACATCGGCACGGCGCGGATGGCGGACGACCCGCGCGAGGGCGTGGTGGACGCGAACGGGCGGGTGCACGGCACGCGCAACCTGTACGTGGCGGGCAGCGCGGTGTTCCCGACGTCGAGCCAGGCGAACCCGACGCTCACCGTGGTGGCGCTGGCGGCACGGCTCGCCGAACACCTGCGCGCGGAGGTGGGGGCCGGCGCGGCCTTTGAGTACGGCCAGGCAGGCAAGCAAGGTTGAGGCTCTGCCTCAAACTCCGCCAAAGGCAGGCCTTTGGAATCCATTACTTAAGAAAGCCAGTCCAGGGTGGGCTTCCCTCCTGGCGGGTCTGGGCGGAGCTGCCCAAAGGTTCCGGCTGCACTTCGTCTCGCAACGCGGAAGCCTTTGGCCAACAAGACGCGCGTACCCGTGTCATTGGCGATCCATGCTTTCGGGTCTGGCAAGGCTCTGGTCGGCTCCGTAGCGTTTCCAGCCGTGAGAGCCTGCCGATCGTATCCGCAACGTACGCTGACGGCAGCGGAACGGGAAGAAGCAAGTCCTGTTCGGCACGCTGCAACTGGCGCGTTCACGCGGGCTCAGGATCGGCTCAGGGTGCCGCCCGAGGACCAACACTGTGGGTGCGCCATGAGCCTGACGTTCGATCTCGCGCGCTTCCTTGAGGCGCAGGACCCTGTGCTGGCGGCGGTGCGCCGCGAGCTTGCGGCGGGCCGCAAGCAGAGCCATTGGATGTGGTTCGTCTTCCCGCAGCTCGCCGGGCTGGGGCACAGCGCGATGGCGCGCCACTACGCCATCGGCTCCCTCGCGGAGGCGCAGGCCTACCTGGCGCACCCTGTCCTCGGCGCGCGCCTGGTGGAGTGCGCCGGGCTGGTCAACGCGGTCGAGGGCCGCTCCGCGCTGCAGATCCTTGGCAGCCCCGACGACCTGAAATTCCGCTCCTCGATGACGCTGTTCGCGGCGGCGCGGCCGGACGCGGCGGTGTTCGCCGACGCGCTGGGCCGGTACTTCGGCGGCGTGCCGGACGAGGCCACCCTGCGGGGGCTGGAGCGGGGCTGAGGCAAGGCAGAAAGCAAGGCTGGGCTCTGCCCAGACCCGCCAGGGGGGAAGCCCCCCCCTGGACCGGCTTCTTTTAAGGAAGGCGGTCCAGGGGGCCTCCCCCTGGCGGAGTTTGAGGCAGAGCCTCAACCTTGCCAGCCTGCTCGATCCAGTGCCCGGGTCGCCTCTTCCCTTCGCGGCGGGATTGGCGCATTTTCCAGGTCGGACTCCCGACGCGCCGCCCAAGGAAGCCTTGCGATGTCAACGACCACGGCCAATGCCCCGCTGCACGACGACACGCCGCCCGGCGGGACCCGCCGCGATTTCCTGACCCTGGTGGCGCTGGCTGGCGCCGCGGTCGGCGCGGGCGCCATCGTGTGGCCGTTCATCGACAGCATGGAGCCGGCGGCGGACACCCTGGCGGCGGGCGAGGCGGTGGACGTGGACCTGACCAAGGTGGCGCCGGGCCAGCAGATCGTCGTGGTGTGGCGCGGCAAGCCGATCTTCGTGGTCAACCGCACGCCGGAGGCGGTCAAGGGCCTGAGCGAGCCGAAGCTGCTCGCCCGCCTCGCGGACGCCGCGTCGCGCACCAACCAGCAGCCGAAATACGCGGAGAATGCCTACCGCTCGGTGAACCCGGAATACGCGGTGCTGGTGGGGATCTGCACGCACCTGGGCTGCGTGCCCGGCTACTTCCCCAACGTCAGTGCGACCGACCCGGCGCCGGACTGGCCGGGCGGATACCTGTGCCCGTGCCACGGCTCGAAGTACGACTTGGCGGGCCGGGTGTACTCCGGGGTGCCGGCGCCATACAACCTGCCCGTACCGCCCTACGCGATGGTGAACGCCACCACGGTGCGGATCGGCGAGAACCCCCCGGGCGAGACCTTCGACCTCAATTCCGTGTTGCAGGTTTAGAGACCCCAGGTCGACGCCAGGAGCGCATTCTGTTTCGCGCTGGCGTCCGGAAACAAGGCTTTGACCCGCTGGTGAATGGTTTGAGGCCTGCCGGCTGGGTTGCACTCGAAATGCGTGCCAACTGAGGCCGTGAACCCGCAACGGTCCAGTCCGGCGTGTGTCTGACCAGTGTGGCAGACCGGACGCCCCGCCAAGGTGTCGCCATTTCGGTTGGCTGGTCGTCTCTTCAGAACCCTGTCGTTGCGCCCGACTGGGAGACACCCGAGGTCAGCCGATGTGAATGCTAACAACATTTACATTTTCCAGGAGATGGGCGGCAACTCGTTTCGGGTTGGGTCGTTCACAGCCTGATCGCGCCTGGGCGTCGCTTCATCTGAAAGGCGTTCACTTGCGGCTGCACTGCTCATACGACGCATCACCATGGCTATTGAGGGCAACAAACCGCAGAGCCGGGTGGATTGGTGTTGTTTCCCGCTTCACCGGAGGCAGTCTCGCCACGGTGCCGAGCCAGCAGACCGTCACCCGTCGCGATGGCGTGCTGATCGGTATTTGGCACCACTCCCTGCCAGGATGACAGGCGCGTTGTGCGTGACGGTGTCTCGTGCGGCTCCGTGTTACAGGCCAGGCCACAGGAGCTTGCAGCGTTGCCGCTCTGGTGCGGCCTATGGACATGCTCCTCGGCCACTGCCCGCTGGGGCAGTGGCCGGTTCGGATGATTTGATTGGCTGTACTCCGCCTGACTGCAAACGAGGCCGGACTTGACGGGTTTGAACGATGCCTGATCAGGCAGGAAACAGGGATGCACGATGAGTGACACTGAGAAGGCCACAAGCGGCCTCGCGGAGACGGCGGCGGCCGGGTTCCAGGCGGTCAGCAGCGCAGCCGGCCAGGTCGGCAGCCAGGCCGGGCAGGCCGGCAGCCAGGCGCTCGGGCACGCCCAGGACGTTGCGCAGGACGCCCAGGCCCGTGCGGCCTCGCTGGCCGGTGAGGTCAAGGACCGGGTCGCGTCCGGCGCGCAGACCCAGCAGAACCAGATCGCCGACCGGCTGGAGGACATGGCGCAGGCGGTGCATCGCTCCGGCGAGCAGCTCGAAGGCCACCAGGACTGGGTTGCGGGCCTTGTGGAACGCGGCGCGGACGAGCTGGGCGCGCTGGCCAGGACGCTGCGCACCAACGACCTGCAGAGCATTCTCGGCAACCTCGGTCGCCTCGCCCAGCAGCAGCCAGCGCTGTTCGCCGGCGCCTCGCTCGCGGCGGGCTTCGCCCTGGCGCGGGTCGGCCGGGTCGCGGTGGCCGGTGCCTCGAAGGCCGACCTGCCGCAGATCGGCGCCGCGGCCCCGGAGGCGTCCGATGGCCACGGCTAGGACGGAGGGCGGCCACGGCATCGGCGAGATCCTGGGCGGTCTCGCCACCGACATCCAGGACCTGATCCGCGGCGAGATCTCGCTGGCCCGCGCCGAGCTGAACCAGAAGCTGGAGCGCGTGATCCTCGCCGCGATCTGGCTGGTGGGCGGGGCGCTGCTCGCCTTTGCAGGTCTGGTCGTGGTGCTGCAGGGCGTCGCGGCGGCGCTGGCGCTGGTGCTGCCGACCTGGGCCGCGTCGCTGATCGTGGGCGTCGCGATCGTGGCGATCGGGGGGTTGCTGGCCCGCGCCGGGCTGGGGATGCTGTCGCTCAACACGCTGATGCCGGACCGGACGGCAGCAAGCCTGCGCAAGGACGCGCATGTCGTGAAGGACCACACCTGATGTCGCAGTCCAGTTCAGAGCCCGGCCGGATCGAGCGTGATCTCGATCAGACCCGCGCCCGTCTCGACAGCCGCCTGACCGAGCTGCAGGACCGTCTGTCGCCGGGCCAGGTGATCGACGACCTGATGGGATACTTTCGCGGCAGCGAGGGCGCCGATTTCGGCCGCAGCCTGCTCGACAGCGTGCGCGCCAACCCGCTGCCGGCGGCGGTGACCGGCATCGGCCTCGCCTGGCTGATGGCGATCAATCCCCGCGGCGGCGCCGCGCAGCCGGCGCCCGCAGCCTCCGGCGGCGTCAGGGTCTATCCCCGTGCGACCGCCTTCGGCGACGGCGGCCACGAGGCGATGGTCGAGCGGCTCCGTTCCGTGGACCAGAGCTTTGCGCGTGATCCCGACGAGGCCGACCACGCCTACACCGAGCGGCTGGACCAGGCCCGCGGCCAGGCGATGGGCTTGGCGCGTCACGCGCAGGAGACCACGGAGTCGTTCGGCCAGCGCATCCGCGACGTGCTCGCCTCCGCCGCGCAGTCGCTGGGTGCTGGTGCGCACGACCTGCGTGACCAGGCGGGCGCTGCGGCGGGAGCGGCCGGAAGCGCGGTCAGCTCTCTCGGCGCCGGGCTGAAGAGCGGCGCGCAGGCGGCTGGCGGTGCCGCGCAGGGTGGCGTGAGCTGGGCGGGCGGCGCGCTGTCGCAGGGCGGCCAGGCGGCGGGCAGCGCCGGGGGCAACCTGCTCGCGGCGCTCACGGACAGCCCGGTGCTGCTCGGGGCGCTCGGCGTCGCGGCGGGCGCCCTTCTGGGTGCGCTGCTGCCGCAGTCCGAGCAGGAGGGTGCCGCCCTGGGCGGCGTTGCCGGGCAGGCGCGCGACACCGTGCGCAGCCTGGCGCAGCAGGCCGTCGATGGCGGCACGCACGTCACGCAGGCGGTGATGGACGCCGGGCGGGAGAGCGCCGGCACGTCCGGTCTGACAGGCGGCAGGAGTGTGGGGCAGCTTGTGGACGCGGCGCTGAGCGGCGACTTGGCGGGCCAGGCGAAGCAGGCGGCTTCGGAGATCCTGAAGGCCGGCGACGCCGCCGTGCGCAAGGAGCTTCCGGAGCAGAGCCAAAGCGCCCCGCAATGAGCGCCGGCGGGCCTTTGACGCCGTCGGGCGTGATCTCCGGCGTCCCTGACAGCCGGTTGCGTGCCTTGGGCGAGCCTGTGCTCCTGGCTGACGCCGGCGCCGTGACCGGGACGGCGGCCGTGACCGGGACGTTGGCCGTGAGCGATGCCGTGCTTCCGCTCTATGCCGAGGAGATCGCGGTGGCGCGCCGCAGCGTGGAGCGGCGCGTCCAGGTGCATGTGCACACCGTGACCCGCGAGCACCCTGTCGACGAGGTGCTCACCCACGAGCGGGTCGAGATCGAGCGGGTGGCGATAGGCCGCCCAGTCGACGCCATTCCCGCGGATCGCGAGGAAGGCGACACCACCGTGATCCCCGTCGTCGAGGAGGTCGTGGTCGTTCACCGCCAGCTCGTGCTGCGCGAGGAACTCCGCATCCGCCGCGTGCGGGTCACGGAACACCACCGCGAGATCGTCAGCCTCCGCGCCCAGGAGGCCGTGGTCGAGCGTTTCGACCCGGAACCTGACACGACTGCCGTCGTTTCGGGTGCCACGACACCATCTTACCCTATGAAGGATCAAGTTCCATGAGCATGGAAACCATCGTCGCCGTCTTCGACACCGCAGCCCACGCTGCGGCCGCCGTGCAGGACCTGGTGGGCGCGGGCGTGCCGTCCGACGCAATCACCCAGCATTCCAGCAGCACCCCCGCCGGCACGTCCGCCACGGGCACGGGCGCCACGGGCACGGGCGCGGCGGGACAGGGGCAGGGCTTCTGGTCCAGCCTGTTCGGCGCGGAGCCCGAGCAGGGATACGACACGGCCGTCTATGACCGCAGCATGCAGGGCGGTTCCACAGTGGTGTCGGTGAAGGCTCCCGAGACGTCCATGACCCAGATCATGGAGATTCTGGAGCGGCACAACCCCGTTGACATCGACGATCGCGCCGCGACCTATGGCTCGACGCTCACGGGTGCAACGGCTGCGCCGGCGCTCGCGACCGGCGCCAGCCTCGCGACGGCGAAGAGCGCCACCTCGACGCCGACGGTCATGGCCGACAAGGCGGTCGGCGGCACCATCCAGCTCGCCGAGGAGTCGCTCGCAGTCGGCAAGCGTGCGCTGAACCGTGGTACCACGCGCGTGCGCCGCTACGTGATCGAGACCCCGGTCGAGGAGCAGGTCAGCCTGCACAGCGAGCGGGTCGTCGTGGATCGCCGCCCCGTCACCGGGCAGGTCGCCGGCACGGTGGACTTCAGCGACAAGGTGCTGGAGGCGACCGAGACCGAGGAACAGGCCGTCGTCGGCAAGACCAGCCGCATCGTGGAGGAGGTCGCCCTGCGCAAGGAGGCCAGCGATCGTACCGAGACCGTGCGCGACACGGTGCGCCGCCAGGAGGTCGAGATCATCCAGGAGCCGGCGGTCGAGACCACGACCACGACGACCACCGGGACCAGCGTGAAGCCGGCCAAGCCGATCGTCTGACACTCGCGGCCCGGGAGAAGGGGCCGTCAGGAAGCCAGCAAGGTTGAGGCTCTGCCTCAAACTCCGCCAGAAGCAGCGCCCCTGGACCGGCTTCTCTTAAGAAAGGCGGGTCCAGGGGGGCCTCCCCCCTGGCGGGTCTGGGCAGAGTCCAGCCTTTCTTCCTGACAGGCCGATGATCTCAGGCGGCCAGCAGCAGTTCCGCGATCTGCACTGCGTTGAGGGCGGCGCCTTTCAGGAGCTGGTCGCCGGCGACGAACAGCGCCACGGAGCGGCCGGACGGGTCGCTAATGTCGGCGCGGATACGGCCGACGAGGATCTCGTCGCGGCCGGACGCCTCGACCGGCATCGGGAACCGGTTGGCCCCGCGGTCGTCCACGACGCGCACGCCGGGCGCCTCGTGCAGGATCGCGCGGACGGTGTCCGGCGTGACCGGCTCGGCGAACTCGACGTTGAGTGCGATGGCGTGGGCGCGCAGCACGGGCACCCGGATGCAGGTCGCCGCGATGCGCAGGGTGTCGTCGCCGAAGATCTTGCGGGTCTCGTTCAGCAGCTTCAGCTCCTCCTCGTTGTAGCCGGACGCGATGTCCATGGGCGAGTTGTGGCTGAACAGGTTGAAAGCATACGGGTGCGGCAGGACTCGCGGCACGAACTCCCGCCCGTCCAGGGCGGCGCGGGTGCTCTCCTCCAGCTCCGCCATCGCAGCCGCGCCGCCGCCGGACGCTGCCTGGTAGGTGGCGGCCACGATGCGCCGGATCGGCGTCGCCTGGTGCAGCGGCCACAGCGGCACCGCGGCGATGATCGTGGAGCAGTTGGGGTTGGCGACGATGCCGCGGTGGCGCCTCGCGTCGGCCGGGTTCACCTCGGGGACCACCAGCGGCACGTCGGGGTCCATGCGGAAGGCCGAGGAGTTGTCGACCACCACCGCGCCCCGCCGCACCGCCGCCCGCGCCCAGTCGCGCGAGATCGAGCCGCCGGCGGAGAACAGCGCGATGTCGACGCCGTCGAACGACTCCTCGGTCAGCACCTCGACGGGCAGCTCCTCGCCTCGGAACGACAGGGTGCGGCCGGCGGAGCGGGGAGAGGCCAGCAGCCGCAGGCTGGCGAGCGGGAAGTCGCGCCGCATCAGGCAGTCCAGCAGCTCCACGCCGACCGCGCCGGTGGCGCCGACGATGGCGACGGCGGGAGAGGCTGGCCGGGTGGGTGTCATGGCGCGGTTCTCCGGGAGGGCTCTGCGCGGGAGACGCCGGGAAACGGCAGGGTTGTCAAGGTGGTCGGAGGGAAAGGCAGGAAGCAAGGTTGAGGCTCTGCCTCAAACTCCGCCAAAGGCTCGCCTTTGGAGTCCAATACTTAAGTAAAGCCGGTCCAGGGGCGGCTCGCCCCTGGCGGGTCTGGGCAGAGCCCAGCCTTGCTGTCTTCTTTCAGCCCGGCGTCGCGGCGAGGCTCTGGATCGCACGCGCCATGGCGGCGACGCCGTTGCCGCGGTTGGTCGACAGCGCGCCGATCAGCCCGAGGTCGCGCAGGAAGCCCGGGTCGGTGGCCAGGATCTCCTCGGGCGTGCGGCCGGAATAGACGCGCAGCAACAGGGCGACGAGCCCGGACACGATCGCCGCGTCCGACGCGCCGGCGAGGCGCAGGGTGCCGTCGCGGCGCTCGCCCTCCATCCAGACCTGGCTCTGGCAGCCGGGGACGCGGTGGGAGTCGTTCGCCCACTCGGAGGGAAAGGCGGGGAGCTTGCGGCCCAGCTCGATGATGAAGCCGTAGCGGTCCATCCAGTCGTCGAACACGTCCAGCTCGTCGGCGATGGCGGCAATGGCCTCGGCGGCGGTGGGCTCGGGGGGCACAACGAACGGATCTGACATGGCAGGGAGGTGACGGCGGCGACCTGCGCCGTCAAGGCGAGCCGCTGCCTAATCGGCACCTTGGGAAGCGCGCTCGGTCGGTCCGGGAGTGCAACTATGTTTCACGTGAAACATTCTTGCCCGGGTGCAACGGGCTGGGGCGTCTGGAGCATAGCCTGTAGAAAAGGTTTAACTGAGCGAACGCACCAAAGGGAAACAAGCAAGGTTGGGTTCTGCTCAAACCCGGCAGGGCGAGCCGCCCCTGGACCGGCTTTACTTAGACAAATGAATTCCAAAGGCGAGCCTTTGGCGGCGTTTGAGGCAGAGCCTCAACCTTACTTGCCTGGCCCGATGCTCGCAGGACACGCCGCTAGAGGATGAACCGGCTGAGGTCGCCCTTGTGCGCGAGCGGCGCCACGCGCTCGTTGACGTAGGCGGCGTCGACCTGGACGTGGTCTCCCGGCCGGTCCGAGGCGGTGAAGCTCACCTCCTCCAGCAGCTTCTCCAGCACCGTGGCAAGCCGGCGCGCGCCGATGTTCTCCACGCGGTCGTTGATGTCGGCGGCCAATTCGGCCAGCGCATCGACGGCGTCGTCGGTGAAGTCGAGGCGGACCTGCTCGGTATCGAGCAGTGCGGAATACTGCTTGAGCAGGGAGTGCTCCGGCTCGACGAGGATGCGGCGCAGGTCGTCGCGCGACAGCGGCGCTAGCTCGACGCGGATCGGCAGGCGGCCCTGCAGCTCCGGCAGCAGGTCGGCGGGCTTGGCGAGGTGGAAGGCGCCCGAGGCGATGAACAGGATGTGGTCGGTCTTCACCGGGCCGTACTTGGTCGCGACCGTGGTGCCCTCGATCAGCGGCAGCAGGTCGCGCTGCACGCCCTCGCGGGAGACGTCGCCGCCGCGGAAGCCGCCGCCCTCGGAGGAGCGGGCGCACACCTTGTCGATCTCGTCGAGGAACACGATGCCGTTGTTCTCGGCGTGGGACACGGCGTCCTTGGTGGTCTGCTCGGTGTCGAGCAGCGTGTCGGCCTCCTCGCGCACCAGGGCAGCGCGGGCGGCCGCCACCGTCATCTTCCGCGCGCGCGAGGGGCGGCCGAACATGCCCTTCATCATGTCGCCGAGGTTGGCCATCTGGCCGGGGGGCATCCCGGGGATGTCTATGCCGCCGGCGGGGGGTGCTGCGTCGGTCAGGCTGACCTCGACCTCCTTGTCCTCCAGCTCGCCGTCGTGGAGCATCTGGCGGAACTTGCGGCGCGTCTCGGCGCCGGCGCCCTCGCCGACCAGCGCGGTGATCAGGCGCTCCTCGGCGGCCTGCTCGGCGCGGGGCTGCACGTCGCGCCGGCTGGCCTCGCGCAGCATGGTCAAGCTGGCCTCGACCAGGTCGCGGACGATGCTCTCCACGTCGCGGCCGACGTAGCCGACCTCGGTGAACTTGGTGGCCTCGACCTTGAGGAACGGCGCCTGCGCGAGGCGGGCGAGGCGGCGGGCGATCTCGGTCTTGCCGCAGCCGGTCGGGCCGATCATCAGGATGTTCTTGGGCACCACCTCCTCGCGGATGCCCTCGGGCAGGCGGGCGCGGCGCCAGCGGTTGCGCAGCGCGATCGCCACCGCGCGCTTGGCGTCGGTCTGGCCGACGATGAAGCGGTCCAGCTCGGCGACGATCTCGGGGGGCGTCAGGGTGGGGACGTCCAGCATCACAGGCTCTCCACCGTGACGGAGTGGTTGGTGTAGACGCAGATGTCGCCGGCGATGCGCATGGCGCGGCGCGCGATGTCCTCTGCGGACAGGCCCTCGATCTCCATCAGCGCGCGGGCGGCGGCCAGCGCGAAGTTGCCGCCGGAGCCGATGGCGATGATGCCGTCCTCTGGCTCCAGCACGTCGCCGTTGCCGGTCAGGGTGTAGGAATGGTCGGCGTCGGCGACGGCCATCATCGCCTCCAGGCGGCGCAGGTAGCGGTCGGTGCGCCAGTCCTTGGCCAGCTCGACGCAGGCGCGCTCGAGCTGGTTGGGGTAGCGCTCCAGCTTGGCCTCCAGGCGCTCTAGCAGGGTGAAGGCGTCCGCGGTGGCGCCGGCGAAGCCGGAGATGACGCTGCCGCCGCCGATGCGGCGCACCTTGCGGGCGTTGCCCTTGATGACGGTCTGGCCGAGCGTGACCTGGCCGTCGCCGGCCATGGCGACCTGCGCGCCCTTGCGGACGCAGAGGATGGTGGTGCCGTGCCAGCCGACGGGGTCGTAGGGCGGGGGGGACTGTTCGCTTCGCATGGGACGGAAATGGGATGGAGGATGGCGGGGCACAAGCAAGGCCTGGCTCCGCCCGCATCCTCCGGCAGCCGGCTCCTTCAAGCGCGAGACCGGGGAGAGCGTCGCGGGCCTGCGGCACGGTCGCGGTGCCCGCCCAGGCTGCTTCGCGCGTCGCCCTTGGCGCGGCGGGCGGTGTTCCTGTAGTCAACCGGCATGGACGACACGCACCCCCGCAGCGCCACCGTCGCGCGCCGCACCGCGGAGACCGACATCACCGCGACGCTGTCGCTGGACGGCAGCGGCGTGGCCGACGTCGACACCGGCATCGGCTTCCTCGACCACATGCTGACGGCGCTGGCACGCCACGCGATGCTGGACCTCGCGGTGCGGGCGCGCGGCGACCTGCACATCGACTTCCACCACACCACCGAGGACGTCGGCATCGTGCTGGGCCAGGCGCTGGCGCGCGCCGTGGGCGACAAGCGCGGCATCCGGCGCTACGGGCAGTCGCTGCTGCCGATGGACGAGGCGCTGGTCGAGGCGGCGCTGGACCTGTCGGGCCGGCCGTTCCTCGCCTGGGACGTGGCGTTCGAGCGCGACAAGGTCGGCGCCATGGACACCGAGCTGTTCGAGGAGTTCTTCCGCGCCTTTGCGATGCATGGCCTGCTGACGCTGCACGTCACGCGCCGGGCCGGGCGCAACGCGCACCACGTGGCGGAGGCGGCGTTCAAGGCGGTGGCGCGGGCGCTGCGCATGGCGGTGGAGCCAGACCCGCGGGCGGCGGGCGCGATCCCGTCCACGAAGGGGTCGCTGTGACCAGGAGCAAGGAAGGCCAGGGGCTCTGCCCCTGGACCCCGCCAGGGCGAGCCGCCCTGGACCGGCCTTCTTTAAGTCAAGCCGGTCCAGGGGCGGCTCGCCCCTGGCGGGTCTGGGCAGAGCCCAGCCTTGCTTTCTTCCTGAGCTTCGGCTGATGCGCCGCTACACCGTGCACGCCCGCCCCACGCCCGCCGGCGTGACCCTGGTGCCGGAGCGGTTCTCCTGGGGCGCGCTGTTCCTCGGGCCGGTGTGGTTCGCGGCGGTGGGCGCGTGGCTGCCGGCGCTCCTGGTGGCGGCGCTGTGGGCGGTCGCGGGCGCGGCGTTCCCGCCTGCGGTGGCGGCCGTCGTGGTGCTGCAGGGCCTGCTCGGCCAGGACCTGCGGCGCTGGAGCCTGCGCCGCCGCGGGTTCGCGATGACGGGCGTGGTGGTGGCGCGCGGCCGCGACGCGGCGCTGGCGCGGCTGCTCGACGCGCGCGCCGACCTGCGCTCTGGCTGGATGCGCGCGGTGCTGGCGGAGCAGGCGTGATGCGGGTCGCGGTGGTGGACCACGGCAGCGGCAACCTGGCGTCCGCGTCGCGCGCGCTGGCGGCGGTGGCGGAGCGCGAGGGGATGGCGGCCGAGGTCGTGGTCACGTCGGACCCGGAGGAGGTGCTGCGCGCGGACCGCATCGTGCTGCCGGGGCAAGGCGCGTTCGCCGACTGCGCGGAGGGCGTGGCGGCGATCCCGGGCCTGCGCGCGGCCATCGAGGCGAGGGTGGAGGCGGGCGCGCCCTACCTCGGCATCTGCGTGGGGATGCAGCTGATGGCGCAGCGCGGGCTGGAGCACGGCGAGACCGCGGGCTTCGGCTGGGTCGGCGGCGAGATCGCACGCATGGACGCGCCGGGGCTGCGGCTGCCGCAGATGGGGTGGAACGCGCTGGACCTGCACCGGCCGGACCACCCGTTGCTGCACGGGATCGAGCCGGGCGAGCACGTGTACTTCGTGCACAGCTACGCGCTGCGCGGTCACGACCCCGGGGACGTGCTGGCGTCGGCCGAGTATGGCGGCGCGGTGCCGGCGATGGTGGCGCGGGGCAACCGCGCGGGCACGCAGTTCCACGTCGAGAAGAGCCAGGCGGTGGGGCTGCGCATCCTGGCCAACTTCCTGCGGTGGACACCGTGACGGCGGGCCCGGGGTCGGCGCTGCCGGGGCTGCGCAGCGGCGTCGTGGCGGTGGAGCGTATCCACAGGATCGGCGAGGACGACCTGCTGGCGCTGTGCGAGGCGACGGACGCGGCGATCCTGGAGGGCGGCGGGTTCGGCTGGGTTACGCCGCCCGGCCGCGCGGCGCTGGAGCGTTACTTCGTCGGCGTGCTGATGGTGCCGGAGCGCTCGCTGTTCGTGGCGCGGCTCGACGGGGTGGTGGTGGGCTCTGCGCAGCTCGTGCGTCCGCCGCGCAACAACGAGGCGCAGGCGTTCGCCGCGACTCTGATGCACGCCTACGTGGCGCCGTATGCGCGCGGGTTCGGGCTGGCGCGGCTGATGACGACGACGGCGGAGGAGGGCGCGCGGGCGCTGGGCTACCAGGTGCTCAACCTCGACGTGCGCGAGACGCAGTTGGCGGCGATCGCGCTCTACGAGTCGCTGGGCTACGAGCACTGGGGCACGCACCCCTGCTACGCCCGGGTCGGCGGGCGCACGGTGAGCGGGCTGTACTACTGCAAGCGGCTGCAGCGGGAGCCAAAGGCGTGAGCGCCGGTCCGCCTGCCGAAGGCGCGTCGGGCATGACGCTATATCCGGCGATCGACCTCAAGGGCGGGCAGTGCGTGCGGCTGCGGCGCGGCGAGATGGACGGCGCCACGGTGTATTCCGACGATCCGGGGGCGCAGGCGCGGGCGTGGCAGGCGGCGGGGTGCCGCTGGCTGCATGTCGTGGACCTCGACGGGGCGTTCGCCGGGCGCTCGGCCAACGGCGCGGCGGTGGAGGCGATCCTGGCGGCGGCCGAGGTGCCGGTGCAGCTCGGCGGGGGCTTGCGCGACCGTGCCGGCATCGAGCGCTGGCTGGCGGCGGGGGTGCGGCGGGTGATCCTCGGCAGCGCCGCGGTGAAGGACCCGGCGCTGGTGCGCGAGGCGTGCCGGGCGCATCCGGGGCGCGTGGCGGTGGGCATCGACGCGCGCGACGGGATGGTGGCGACGCAGGGCTGGGCGGAGACGTCGGCGCTGGAGGCCGTGGAGCTGGCGCGGCGCTTCGAGGGGGCCGGGGTGGCGGCGCTGATCCACACCGACATCGCGCGCGACGGGATGCTGTCGGGGGTGAACGTCGTGGCGACGCTGGCGCTGGCGCGGGCTGTCGCGGTGCCGGTGATCGCCAGCGGGGGGATCGGCAGCCTCGACCACCTGGCGGCGCTGAAGCGGGAGGGCGCGGGGCTGATCGAGGGGGTGATCGTCGGGCGGGCGCTGTATGACGGGCGGGTGGACCCGGCGGCGGCGCTGGCGCTGCTCGCAGGCTGACCAGCCGGCCTGCATCGGAGTGTCTCGTGGGCCGACTCGGCCTGTGCCGGCCGCACCATATCGCGCCGGTCCAGGGCGGCTCGCCCTGGCGGAGTCCAGAGGCAGAGCCTTTGGCCTTGCTTTCTCCCTGCTACACCGGCGTCTCCGGCGCGCGTGCAGCCGCAGGTTGCATGATGGCGCGTTGTCATGGACATCTCCGGCCCTGTAAGGCTCGTTCCAGGAGGGCGGCGATGTGCTGAAGCTGCGGGTGATTCCTTGTCTCGACGTGAAGGACGGGCGCGTCGTGAAGGGCGTGAACTTCGTGGCGCTGCGAGACGCCGGCGACCCGGTCGAGCAGGCGATGGTGTACGACGCCGCCGGTGCCGACGAGCTGACCTTCCTCGACATCACCGCGAGCCATGAGAACCGCGACACCATCCTCGACGTGGTCGGCCGCACGGCGGCGCGGGTGTTCCTGCCGCTCACGGTGGGTGGCGGCATCCGCAGCGTGGAGGACATGCGCCGGCTGCTGCTGGCGGGTGCGGACAAGTGCAGCATGAATTCCTCTGCCGTCGCGCGCCCGGAGCTGGTGGCGGAGGCGGCGCGCAAGTTCGGCAGCCAGTGCGTGGTGGTCGCGGTCGATGCCCGCGCGGCCGGGCCGGGGCGCTGGGAGGTGTTCACGCGCGGCGGGCGCCAGGCCACCGGGCTGGACGCGGTGCAGTGGTGCCGCCATGTCGCGTCCCTCGGCGCGGGGGAGATCCTGCTGACCAGCATGGACCGCGACGGCACCGGCAGCGGCTTCGACCTCGCCCTGCTGCGCGCGGTGTGCGAGGCGGTCACGGTGCCGGTGGTGGCGTCGGGTGGCGTCGGCACGCTGGCGCACTTCGCCGAGGGGGCCGCGGCCGGGGCGAGCGGCCTGCTGGCGGCCAGCGTGTTCCACTTCGCGACATTCAGCGTGGCGCAGGTCAAGCAGGCCCTGCACGAGGCGGGGCACCCGGTGCGCCTGCTGCCGGGGCCGGGGCACGCCGTATCGCCTGCGGCGCACGCTGCATCGCCTGCGGCGCACGCCGTATCGCCTGCGGCGCACGCTGCATCGCCTGCGGCGCACGCTGCATCGCCTGCGGCGCACGCTGCATCGCCTGCGGCGCCCTGGGCGAACACGGCGCCATCCCCTGATGCCTCGTCCCGAGTGCGTGTCGAGCAAGCAAGGACATGACCATCTCCTCCAAGCCCGTGAAGCAGAAGATCGCGAAGCCCAAGACCGCACCGGGGTCCAAGACGCAGAAGCAGAAACCGGCGCCTGGAACGGAGCCTCGCTCCAAGTCGACGCGAACCAAGCCCGCGCGGACCAAGCCGACCGCCAAGGCCGCCGCGCCGCGCGGCGAGGCTCCCGCGCCGCGGCAGGGCGCACCGGCGGCGGGGGGCTCCGAGGTGCTGGACCGGCTGTGGGGCGTGGTGCAGGCGCGGCGCGACGCCGACCCGGCGTCGAGCCATTCGGCGCGGCTCCTCGGGCGCGGCACCGCCAAGGTGGCGCAGAAATTCGGCGAGGAGGCGGTGGAGTGCCTGATCGAGGCGGTGGCGGGCAACCGCATGGCCCTGGTCGCGGAGAGCGCGGACGTGCTGTACCACCTGCTGGTGCTGTGGGTGGACGCGGGCGTGCGGCCGGACGAGGTGTGGGGCGAGCTGGTGCGCCGCGAGGGCGTGAGCGGCATCGCGGAAAAGGCGGCGCGGCCGCGGATCGAGACGCGCAAGATCCCGTAGGCGGGACGCGGAGAAGCAAGCAAGGTTGAGGCTCTGCCTCAAACTCCGCCAAAGGCTCGCCTTTGCAATCCATTACTTAAGTAAAGCTGGTCCAGGGGCGGTTCGCCCCTGGCGGGTCTGGGCAGAGCCCTGGCTTTGCTTGCCGGCGTCAGTTCACCGCCCGCGCCAGCCGGTCGAATTCCGCCGTCGACAGGGTCTCCGCCCGGCGGTCGGCGGCGATCCCCACGCGGTCCAGCAGCGCCTCGCCGCCCAGCGCCTTGAGCGAGCCGCGCAGCATCTTGCGGCGCTGCCCGAAGGCCGCGGCGGTGACGCGCTCCATGGTGCGGAACAGGTCCGGCGGCGGCTGCGCGGGCAGCGGCACCAGCCCGACCACCGCGGAGTGCACCTTGGGAGGCGGCGTGAACGCGGCGGGCGGGATGCGCTGCAGCAGCGACGTGGTGCAGCACCACTGCGCCAGCACGGACAGGCGCCCGTATGCCTCGGTGTCGGGCGCCGCGCAGATGCGCTCCGCAACCTCGAGCTGGAACATCAGGGTCAGGCGCTCCCAGGACGCGGCCTGCCGCAGCCAGCCCACGAGCAGCGGGCTGGCGATGTTGTAGGGCAGGTTGGCGACAACCTGGCGAGGTGCCGGGACCAGCGTTGCGAGGTCGAGCGAGAGCGCGTCGGCGTCGAGCACGCGCAGGCGCTCGCCGGAGGCCTGCCGCAGCTCCTCGATCGCGGCGATGGCGCGGGGGTCGACCTCGATCGCGGTCAGGGTCGCCAGATCGGTGTCGAGCAGGGCGCGGGTGAGGCCGCCGGGTCCGGGGCCGACCTCGACCACGTGGCGGCCCGCCAGCGCGCCGGCCTGGCGGGCGATGCGGGCGACCAAGTTGCCGTCGAGCAGGAAGTGCTGGCCGAGCTTGCGGCGGGCGTCGAGGCCGTGGCGGGCGATCACCTCGCGCAGCGGCGGCAGGGACCCGGAGACCATCAGGGACAGCCGGAGACTCTGAGCGGTGGGTGGGCGGCCTTGAAGGAAGAGAGCAAGCAAGGCCAAAGGCTCTGCCTCTGGACTCCGCCAGGGGCAGCGCCCCTGGACCTGCCTTCCTTAAGGCAAGGGTTTCCAAAGGGCTCCGCCCTTTGGCGGGTCTGGGCAGAGCCCGGCCTTGCTTGCTTCCAGGTCAGGAGCGCTGCTCGATCAGGGCCTTGCGGCGCAGATCGCGCTGCAACTGGCGCGAGGCAAGCTCCACCCGCTCCTCGACCATCTGGCCGAGGAGCGCCTCCTTGGCGGGCGCGCCCACCGCCTTGGTCTCGCGCGAGCAGACCATGATGATGGCGATGCCCTCGGGGGCGACGAGCGGGCGGCTCGCCTTGCCGGGCGCCAGCGAGGTCAGCAGGGCGCGCATCTGCGGGTTCATGGCCTCCAGCGTCAGCGGGCCGGGGTCCGCGGGCCGGGGCGAGCCGGCAGCCTTGTTGGCTGCCTCCACGGTGGCGCAGTCGTGGGCGTGGCTCAGCTCGGTGGCGGCGGCGAGCTGGCGTTTCTGCTGGTCGGTGGGATTGCGGGGATCGAGCGCCGCGGTGAACGGCAGGAACGCCTCGCGGATCGACATCGCGGTGGCGGTGTCGCGGCCCAGCTCGCGGTGGCCGTGCTGGGTGACGATGGCGACGCCGCCCGGCACGGAGATCGGGTTGCTGATCGCGCCGTCCGGCATCTGACGCACGATGTCGGCGACCGGCGGATCGAGCTGGTCCAGGCGCATCCAGCCGAGGTCACCACCCTCCAGCGCGGTCTGGTTCTGGCTGAACTGGGCCGCGACCACGGCGAAGGGCGCGCCGGCGCGGAGCTGCTGGATCACCGTGTCGGCGAAGCGGAGCGCGTCCTGCTGGTGGCCGGGATCGTCGGCGGCGACGAAGATCTCGCCCACGTGGTACTCGGGCTTGCCGGTGTCGGCGGCATAGGTCTTCTGCCGCTCGGCGAGGTCGGCCTCGGTGGGCCGCACCTTCTCGCCGATCAGTTCGCGCAACACGCGGGTCCAGCCGATCTGGGTGCGGATCTGGTCGTAGAGGGTGCGAGCCGCCACGCCCTCGCCCTCCAGCTTGGCGCGGAGGTCGCCGGAGGGCAGGTTGTTGCGCTTCTCGATCTCGCCGATCGCTTCCGCGACGTCGGCGTCGGCCACCACGATGTGGCGGCGCTGGATCTCCTGGGCGCGCAGCCGCTCGTCGATGAGCTGCCTGGTGATTTGCGGGCGCAGGCGCTCAAGCAGCTCGGGCGAGACCGGCTGGCCGGTTGAGAGCGCGAACAGCCGGGCGCGCGCGGTGACGTCGGAGCGGGTCACCGGCTCGCCGCTCACCACGGCGACGATGGCGTCCTGCGGCGTCGCGGCCTCGGCGGGGGCGCCCGCCTTCGCGGAGCCGGACGGGGCGCCCGGGCCGGCGCCGGGCTGCGTCGTCCCAGGCTGTGTCGTCCCGGCCTGCGTCATCCCGGGCTGGGCGGCGCCGAACTGCACGGCACCGGGGCGTGCCGCCTGGGCGCTGGTGCCCGGCGTCGCGAGCAGGAGTGCCGCCAGCGCGGCGAGGCTAGGGGCGCCGGCGGCAGGGTGGCGCGAGCGGCGAGGGGCGAGATGCCCCAGGGTGGCAGAGAATGGCGTCATGACGGGCGGCCTTGCTGCTGGCGGGATGCGCGGGTGGGTCGTCTCGGCAGAACGGCGGTTGCGACGCGGCTGCGGGGAGGTCAGCCGTTGAACCCAAACTGGCCAATCGTCTTGAACGTCAGCGTGAACAGGATCGTCGTGTCGCCGTTGTCGCCCAGGATCGAGGTGTAGCGCTTGAAGAAGTTGAGGTCGAAGATGAAGCACTCGTTTTCGTAGGTGCCGCGGGCGCCGATCCCGACCATCTGGTTGGCGCGTATGTCGCGCCGCGCGAAACCGCTCACGCGGAACGGGCCGCGCTGGCCGTTGACGCCGAGCTCGACCTCGTTGCGCGGCGTGAAGTAGCCGGCGCCCAGAACGCGGCTGTAAGCCACGGGGTCGTACAGCGTGTAAGGGTTGCGCTGGTCGTAGATGTAGCCGGCGTTGAAGCGCAGCAGCCGGGTGCCGGCGCTGAACAGGCCGTCGGCAAAGGTGATGTCGCCGCGGTGAGGGTCGACGCGGGTGCGCCCGGTGAAGTCAAGCCAGCCGGTGGGCACGTAGGTGGCGCGCGCGACCACGTCGGAGGCGTGGTTCTCCAGGCCGGTCAGCGGCAGCATGGAGTGGTCGACGTGCTGGCGGTAGCTCTGGCCGACCAGGGCGTCGACCTGCTGGTCGCCGGCGAAGGTCCAGTTGGCGTGCAGCGCGACGTTGGCCCGCGCGCCGCCGTCGACCCGGTCCGCGCCCTGCCCCGCGTAGCGGTTCAGCGAGAACAGCGTGGTGTCGGTGAACTCGTAGTCGAGCGCGTCCTCGTTGGGGATGCGATCGTTCCTGGAGTAGCCGGACTGCGGGGCGACGATCACCTGGGCGATCGGCTCGACGAGCTGCGAGCTGCCGCCGGCGCCGTTGCGCACGAACGGGTAGTTCACCTTCAGCGCCGCCTGCGGCTGGGCGTGCGCGGAGGAGCCGGCGTAGCCCTGGGCGAAGTTGGGCTGCTGGTCGAGCGCCGTGTAGTGGTACGCGGCGCTGTCGAGGCGCAGGGTGGCGAGGTAGCGCTCGCCGAGCACGCCGCGGAACGGGCGGTCCCAGTTCGCCGACAGCGAGGCGCGCTGGTCGCTGGTGCCGGACTGGCGCAGCACGTTGTAGTCCATGGTGTCGAGGCTGAGCCGCCCGCCCAGCGCGTCGGGCTGGCCGTAGTAGCTGTAGGTGTAGCGCGGCGTCACGAACGGCAGCCGATTCTGGCTGACCACCGTGGTGTTGAGCGCCTGGAACGCCAGGGTGTCGACGCGGGCGTAGGAGCCGACGCCGAAGCCCTCGGCATACAGGCTGCTGGCATACACGTCGGCCCCGTACCCGGGCAGGCGGAAGTCGCGGGTGTAGACGGCGGAGCTGGCGATGTTGACGTTGAAGCCGTAGCGCCAGGTCGCGTCGTAGGAGAACTGGCCGCTGCCCAGGAAGAAGGCCTGCGGCCTGCTCTGGTCGTAGGCCACTGCGCCGCGCAGGTTAACGAAGCCGTCGTTGAAGCGCTGGCGGTAGTTGGCCTGGAGCTGCGGCCCCGCGTTGGTGCCGATCTCTCCGGTCACCGTCACGTCGGAGCTGTTGTTGATTACGTAGTAGTAAGGGATCGAGACGAAGGTGCCGAGGTGCTTGTCGGTGAGGCCCAGCCCCGGGGTCAGGAAGCCGCTCTGGCGCTTGGAGTCCGGTGCGGCGGTGGCGAAGTACGGCAGGTAGAGGACCGGCAGGCCGAAGATGTCGAGGTATGCGTCGCGGAACTCGATCTTCTTGTGCTCGAGGTCCTGCGTCGCACTGAAGGCACGGATCTGCCACAGCGGCGCGCGGCTCGGGTCGGTCGCGCACACGTTGCAGGTGGTGTAGGCGACCCGGCTCAGCTCGTTGACGTGGGCATCGGTGCGACGCGCCCCGTTGGCGGCGAGCCGGCCGTTCTGCGCCAGCAGCGCCCGCATCCCGGTGAGCACGCCCTGGCGCATGCCCTGCGTCAGCTCGGCGTAGTCGGCGAACAGCACCTGCCCGTCCGGCTCGGCGAGCACGACGTGGCCGGTCGCGGCGAGCACGTTGGTGTTGCGGTCGTAGGTGACGCGGTCGGCACGCACCACCTGGTCGTTCTGCCAGGCCTCGACATGGCCCTCCAGGGTCACCAGGCCGCCCTTGCTGTCGTAGGACACGCTGTCGGCGTTGAAGGTCACAGGGGCGTCGCGCGAGCCGGTCTGGCTGGTCGCGACGTGGCTGAACGAAGAAAGCTGCGCGCGTGCGGCGTGCGGCAGGGCGGCAAGGCAGGGCAGCAGGAAGCCAACAAGGTTGAGGCTCTGCCTCAAACTCCGCCAAAGGCTCGCCTTTGGAATCCACTTCCTAAGTAAAGCCGGTCCAGGGGCGCTGCCTCTGGCGAGTCCAGGGCAGAGCCCTGGCCTTGCGTGCCTATGCATGGGCGGTCGCGGCCGGCTCGGTGCGGCGCATCAGCCGTCCTCCAGGTGGAGCAGAAGGGCGACGGCGAGCATCAGCCCTGCCGCCGCAGGTGCCCATGCGGCGAGCACCGCTGGCAGCGCGCCGGACTGGCCGAATTCCGCGGACACCTTGGAGACGGTGAACAGGGCGAAGCCGGCGGCGACCCCGCTGCCGATCATGCGCGCCACGCCGCCGCGCCGGGTCGGGCGCATGGAGAACCCTGCGGCGACCAGCGCCATCACGCCCGACAGCAGCGGCAGGGCCAGCAGCGACTGGAAGTGCAGCCGGTGGCGCAGCGCGGAGAAGCCGGAGCGCTCCAGCAGCCCGATGAAGCCCGGCAGCGCCCAGACCGAGAGCGTGTCCGGCGAGGCGAAGCTCTCCTGCACCCGGCCCACCGTGAGATCCGTGGGCAGGGGCATGGTGCCGACGGCCTCGGGCAGGTGGTCGGGGCGGATGGTGCGGGCGTCGGCCAGCTCCCAGTGCCCGGGCTCCAGCGTGGCCTGGCGCGCCTCGACCCGGGAGAGCAGGCGGTCGCCGTCGAGGCGGAACACGCTGACCTGGTCGCCGACCAGCCGACCGCCCACCAGCGCCACGCCGCGGGCGTGCAGGATCGCGACACCCTGCGACCGCAGCCCGTCGTCGGACTGGCGCAGCCAGAGCTGCCCGCCGGCAAGGGACAGCGGCCCGCCGAGCGACTTGAGGTAGATGTTGTCCAGCTCCTCGGCCCGGCCGAGCATCGCCGAGGACAGCGGGCTGACCGCGCCCGTCGCCAGCAGGCCGAAGCCCAGCGCGCAGAGCAGCGGCGCGGAGAGGAACTGCCAGGCCGAGATGCCGGCGGCGCGCGCCACGATCAGCTCCGAGGAGCGGGTGAGGCGCCAGAACGCCAGGATGCCGCCGAGCAGCACCGCGAACGGCAGGATCTGCAGCGCGATGTAGGGCAGGCGCAGCACGGCGATCTCCGTGACCAGGCCGAAGCTGGCGTCCGGCTTGGTGGCGGCGCGTCGCAGCAGCTCGATGTAGTCGAACAGCGCCACCAGCCCGGACAGCGCGGCGAGCATCCCCAGCACCGCGACGCTGAACTGGCGACCGACGTAGAGGGCGAGGGTGGCGGCGAGGTTCATGCGCGGCCCGGCGCGGCACGGCCGCCTGCGCGCTGGCCCCCGCCTGCCTGGCCACCCTGGCGCAGCAGCGTGCGCGCGGCGATCTCGGCCATGGCGCGGCGCGAGCGCAGGCCGGGCACCAGCAGCCCGCCCAGGCAGACCACGATCGGCAGCCCCGCGGCGAGCCAGACCAGCGGCATCAGCACCGGCACCCGCGCGGCCAGGCTGGCGACCGCGAGGCCGAGCGCCAGCAGGCCGACCACGGTGACGATGCCGATCAGCGGCCGGAGCACCGTGCCGTGGCGCTGGAACCCGCCGGTCAGCACGGAGCACAGCGCCACCAGGGAGAAGCCGAGCGCGGTCAGCGGGGCGGACAGCCGGCGGTTGGCCTCGACCAGGAACTTGCCGCGGTCGCGCGGGTTGGTGATCTCGCGCGGGTCGGGGTGCAGCAGCTCGGCGATGCTCATCTCCGTGGTATCGCGGTAACGCACCTCGGTCGCCTTCTTCGGGTCGCTCAGGTCGATGCCGTTCTCGGCGAAGGTCAGCACGTCGAGCCGGCCGGTGGCCTTGTCGATCTCCTCGCGAGAGCCGCGGAAGAGCTGCACGCGCGGCGCGCCGCCGCCGGTGTCGACCAGGCGCCCGCTCTCGGCGAGGATGGTGGCGCGGGTGTTCTTCTGCCGGTCGTCCTCCACCAGGATGCCGCGCAGGGTGCCGTTGGTGTCGCGCGAGCGCACGTAGACGGTGAGCTGGTCGCTGATCGCGGTGAACACGCCCTCCTGGAGCAGGAAGGCGGCGAGGCGGTTGCGGATGGCGAACTGGTACTCGCGGAATGCCGCGTAGCTCATCGGCACGATCCACACGTTGAGCACGAGGCAGCACAGCGCGGCGAGCCCGGCCAGGCCGAGCGCCGGGCGCGACAAGGCGAGCTGCGACAGGCCGGCGGCGCGCATCACGGTCAGCTCGCGGTCGCCGGCGAGTCGCTGGTAGACGAACTGCACCACCACGAAGGTGGTGATCGGCAGGATCACCGACACGAAGCCGGGGATCAGCAGGCCGGTCAGGTGGAGGAACACGCGCAGCGACAGGCCACGATTGACCACCAGCTCGACCAGACGGATCGACTGCGTCAGCCAGATCAGCGCGACCAGGGCGGTGGTGGCCGCGACCAGCGAGACCAGAAGCTGGCGGAACACGTAGCGGTCAAGTCGGCTCGGGCGACGGCCGGCCGAGCGGCGCCGGGCGGGCTGCTGAGCCTGGCCGGGGTCGTCGCGGTCTCGGGTGCGGGGTTCGGCCATGGCGATCCCACCATACAGGGTTGAGGTCCGGGGCAAAAGGTTGCCCCAGGCACGGTCACGCCTTTGCGGGGCATGGCCGGCACTCAGGAAGCAAGGCTGGGCTCTGCCCAGACCCGCCAGGGGGGAGGCCCCCCCTGGACCGGCTTTTCTTAAGTAATGGATTCCAAAGGCCTGCCTTTGGCGGAGTTTGAGGCAGAGCCTCAACCTTGCTTGCTTCGCCGCTTACCCTGAAGGATTGCTGGTTGTCATCCCCGCTGCTTGCCGCGCAGCGCGAGGCTCTCTTGGTTCAGCGCCGCGAGGCTTGCTGGGTCGGCGGCGATGCGTTCGGCGAGCGCGATGGCACGGGCGAGCTGTGCGTCCTCGAGGTGGCGGATGGCGGGGCGCCGGACCTGCTGGTGCCACGGCGCGCCGATCGCGAGGTCCAGGCAGACCCGCATGAAGCAGTGGTCGTGGCGGATCGGCCAGCGATGCGTCCCGGCCAGCCCCGGCAGCACGACTCGGGTCAGGTGCAGCCAGCGCGCCACCGCGTCGGCCCGCATCGCCGACGGGGCGGCCTCGTCGTCCAGGAGCGCCCCGGCATGGGGAGCCGGCGCGTGCGGTGGCCGCAGGTCGCCGGCGCCGCCGGTCATGGCCGACGCCGGGCGCGTGCCCGTGGGTGGCGCTCCGGACGGCGTGTCGCGGGGGTGCGGGCGGCCTGTGTCGCCGCTCGCCAGCACGGGGCGGAACGGGGCATCCTGCGGTGATGGCCGATGAACCGCTGATCCTCACGCTGGCGCTCGACAGCCTCACGCAGCAGCGTTTCGAACGGGAGCGCCGGCAGTATTTCCCCGCGGCGCGCAACCACATCCCCGCGCATGTCTCGATGTTCCAGTCGTTGCCGGGGGCGGAACTGGACACGATCGCCGTGCGGCTGGAAGCGCTGCGGGGGCGGGCGGAACTCGCGGTCCAGGTGGTCGGGGTGCGCTCGCTGGGACGGGGATGCGCCTACGACCTGCGCTCGGCGACGCTGGACGGCCTGCGGGCGGAGCTGGCGAGGGGCTGGGCCGGGTGGCTGGGCGCCCAGGACCGACAGGGCTACCGGGCGCATGTCACGGTGCAGAACAAGGTCGCGACGGACGTGGCGCGCGACACTCTGGCGCGGCTGCAGGCGGGGTTCATGCCGTGGGACGCGCAAGGCGTGGGCGTGACGCTGTGGCGCTATCTCGGCGGGCCCTGGGAGCGGATCGGGCACGTGGAGTTCGCGGCCGTGCAGGGCGTCTCACCCGCCGTGCGGCCGGGGTCCTGAGCGCGGCACGCCGGCCGTTGCTGGCGCGGCGCGGTCGTCCTGGGGCGGGCGCCGGCTGACGTGCAAGCCTGGCCGCCTATTTGGTGTTCATGTTCGTGCCGGAGATCGCGCCGCCGGCGGGGCCGCCGCCCGCCCCCAGGCCGCCGCCCATGGCATTGGTGCCGGGTTCGCCGCCGCCGAGCCCGCTGGAGCCGATGCCGCCGAGGCCGATCATCCCGGTGCTGCCGGCGCTGCTGCCGACACTGGTGCTGGCGCCGGAACTGCCGGAGCCGGCGGTGGTGCCAAGCTCGCTGCCGGCGGTGTCGCCGGGCGCTCGGGTGCCCGACAGCGGGCTGATGGGGGCCGCGGTCATCCGACCGGTGTGCCCACCGGGCTCCACGCCGCGCGTCGACAGCGTGCTGCCGTCGCGGCGGGTCTGGGTGGTGGTGCCGGTGCTGGGGTCGGTGCGCGCGTTCTGGGCGCAGGCCGCGCCGGCCAGGGCGGACGCGAGCAGTGCGGCCATGCTCAGCAGCCTGATGTGTCTGGGCACTCGACGTCTCCCGGGCAGGGTGCCCGACGACACACACGCGCGAGCCTGCCTCGGGGTTGCGCACGGCGCGTCAACCCGGAGAGCCTGAGCACTGACCTGTCAGGAAGCAAGACTGGGCCCTGCCCAGACCCGCCAGGGGCGAGCCGCCCCTGGACCGGTCTTACTCAAGTATTGGATTCCAAAGGCCTGCCTTTGGCGGAGTTTGAGGCAGAGCCTCAACCTTGCTTGCTTCGCCGTGGCGCGGGCGCGGAAGGACATGCGGATCACGCCGGCGGTTGGCGGCTACTTGTTGGTGCGGCCCACCTTGTTCGGGTCGACGCCGCCGCCCTTGGCGCCGTCGCTGAGGACATCGCCTTCCACGGTGTTGCCGGCCTCCACGGTCTCCGGGTCGGCGCCGGTGCGGGCGAACGCGCCCTTGGAGGCCCCGATGCCGGGATTGCGCTCGAGGTCGTCGGGAGGGCGCGGCGTGTCGGCGCCAAGGTCGTCGGGCCCGGTGGGCGCGTGCTTGGGGTGCTTGGATGACGTCATGGTGGCTCTCCTGGCGAGTGGCAGGCGGCTGGTCCGGCCCGGACGCAGGCGCTGGCGCCCTCGTATGGCCGGGTTCGGGTGAACGCGCCACGCCGTGGTCGGTTGGTAAACCGATCCGCGTGCGGAAGGGACGGGAATGGCAGCCGCATGCCGATGGCGACCCCGGGGGATCGGTCAGCCCCGCGGCGCCGCGGCCCGTTCGAGGCGGTCGCGGATCGCGAGGCCGAGTCCGTGCGTGGGGATCGGCATCGCGGCGATGCCGCGCAACCCGAGCCGGAGGCCGTCCTCGTCGAGCTGGCGCAGGCCGGCGAAGAGTCGCGCTGCGGCCTCCACGAGGTCGCCGCGCTCGCTGAGCTGGAAGAGGGCGGCAGCGGCGTCGCCAGGCGGATCGGGGAGCAGGCCGAAGGCGAGCAGGGCTTCCCCCGGGTCGGCGGCGACGGCGTCCAGGCGCACCGGCAGGGTGGGGGCGTAATGCGAGACCAGCAGGCCGGGAGAGCGCAGGGTCCGCGCCGCCTCGGCCTGGGCGGGCGTGATCGGGCGGCCGATGGGGCCTGCGATCGCCTCGATGGCCTCGGCGGGGACCCCGCCCGGGCGCAGCAGCACCGGCCCCGTGCCGCTCAGGTCGAGCACGGTGCTCTCCAGCCCCACGGCGCACGGGCCACCGTCGAGCACCGCCTCGATGCGGCCGTCGAGTTCCTGGTGCACGTGCGCGGCGGTGGTGGGGCTGATGCGCCCGGACCGGTTGGCGGAGGGAGCCGCGACAGGACGGCCGGCCGCGCGCAGCAGCGCCAGCGCCAGCGGATGCGCCGGGACGCGCACCGCGAGGCTGTCGAGCCCGGCGCCGGCCAGCAGCGCCACCGGGCAGGTGACGCGCCGCGGCAGCACAAGGGTCAGCGGACCCGGCCAGAACGCCGCCGCCAGGCGATACGCCAGGCCGCTCGCCACCCCATGGGCAAAGGCGTCCTGCGCGTCGGGGTAGTGGCAGATCAGCGGGTTGAAGTGCGGCCGGCCCTTCGCGTCGAAGATCGCGGCGACGGCGCGCGAGTTCGTGGCGTCGGCGCCGAGGCCATATACGGTCTCTGTGGGAAAGGCGACCAGGCAGCCGGCGCGGAGCAGACGGGCGGCCTCGGCGGGGTCGGTCAGAACAAGGGTCATGACGAGGCGTTCCGCCTGGGGAGGCAGGCGGGCGGAGCCGGAGGGTGGGAGCGGGCCAGTCCGTCCTGGGTCGCCGCAGGCGGTGCAGAAAGCAAGCAAGGTTGAGGCTCTGCCTCAAACTCCGCCAAAGGCTCGCCTTTGGAATCCATTTGTTTAAGAGAGTTGGTCTTCACAGGCCCTGGCTTTTGGCGGACTCGGGCAGGCGCCGGCCGATGCCGGTCGGCCAAGGGCTCAGGCGCCGGTGCACAGGAAGTGCGGGTTCTCCCACCCCGGCTTGCCGTAGCGCAGCGTCTCGCCGTCCAGGGTGCGGACGTGCCCGCCGGCCGCCTCCAGCACCGCCTGCGGCGCGGCCGTGTCCCACTCCATGGTGCGGCCAAGCCGTGGGTAGAGGTCGGCCACCCCCTCCGCGACACGGACGAACTTCACCGCGGAGCCGATGTTGCGCACCGACGCCACCGGGCGGCCGTCAAGGAACGCGGCGAGCCGCGGATCGTCCGCGTAGTGGCGCGACGCCAGCACGTCGAGGCCGGCGGCCGGCGCCGCGCGCACCCGGATCGCACGCTCGCCGGCGCCGTTGCGCTTCCACGCGCCGCGCCCGACGATGCCGCCGAACATCTCGCCGTGAGCGGGCAGGCCGACCACGCCGAGCGCCACCCGGCCGTCGCGCACCAGGCCGATGTTGACGGTGAAGTCCTCGCGCATCGCGGCGAACTCGCGGGTGCCGTCGATCGGGTCCACCAGCCAGAACACCGGGCCGTAGTCCGGGGTGTGGCCGGCGGCGATCTTCTCCTCGGCGACCACGGGGATGTCCGGGGTGGCGGCGCGCAGGCCGGCGAGGATCAGCGCCTCGGCGGCAACGTCGGCCTCGGTCACCGGAGAGGCGTCGGGCTTGGTCTCGGTCTCGAAGCCGCGCGCACGGATCGTCATGATGACGCCGGCGGCGTGCCGGGCCAGGTCGGCGGCAAGGGAGAGCAGCGCGGTGTCGTCCATGGCGGCAGCATCCGCCGGGGCGGCGCGGGAGGCAAGCAAGCAAGGTTGAGGCCCTGCCTCAAACTCCGCCAAAGGCTCGCCTTTGGAATCCAATACTTAAGTAAAGCCGGTCCAGGGGCGGCTCGCCCCTGGCGGGTCTGGGCGCAGCTGCCCAAAGGTTCCGACAGCCCGCTTGGGCTGTTGGAATGGGCAGCGGAGGGAGAGCCCAGCCTTGCTTGCCTTGCAGGCCCATGTCGTCCCCGGTCAGGGCATCGGCTACCGGGGCGGTGCGGCGCTTGCTAGGCTCGGCTCCGTCATCCCGGCGCCAGGCGCCATGCACCGAAGGGCCGTCCCCGCATGATCGAGATCGACTACGACCTGCCCGTCCTGCCTGCCGCCGGCGCGCTCGCGTTCCTGGTCGCGGAGGGCGAGGAACCGTCCGGGCTGCGCGCCCAGGCGGACGAGGCGACCGGCGGGGCGCTGGGCCGCGCGATGGCGGCGGCGGAGTTCCGCGGGCGCGCCGGCCAGACCTGCGTGGTGCTGGCGCCGGGAGCGGGGCTGTCGCGCGTGGTGCTGGTCGGTCTGGGGCCGAAGGCGGAGCAGACGCGCCGCGGGCTGGAGGAGGCCGGCGGCACCGCGGTCGCGGCGCTGGCGCGCGACACGGCCGCGGCGCTGGCGGCGGACGGCATGGCGCCGGCGGACGCGGCGGCGGCCGGCGCAGGCGCGCGGCTGCGGCTGTGGCGCTTCGACCGCTACCGCACCCGGGAGAAGCCGGAGGACCGCCCGCGGCTGGGACGGCTCACCGTGCTGGCCGTGGACCCAGGTGCTGCGACCGAGGCGGACGCGGCGATGCGCGCGGTCGCGGAGGGCGTGTTCATCACCCGCGAGCTGGTCAGCGAGCCGGCCAACATCCTCACGCCGCAGGAGTTCGCGCGCCGCATCGAGGGCCTGCGCGAGCTGGGGCTGCTGGTGGAGGTGCACGGGCAGGAGGAGCTGGAGCGCCTGGGCTTCGGCGCGATGCTGGCCGTGTCGCAGGGCAGCGCGCAGCCGCCGCGCCTGGTGGTGATGCGCTGGAAGGGCACCGCCGCGGAGGACGCCGGCAAGCCCCTCGCCTTTGTCGGCAAGGGCGTGACGTTCGACACCGGCGGCATCTCCATCAAGGCGTCGGCCGGCATGGAGGACATGAAGTGGGACATGGCCGGCGCGGGCACCGTGGTCGGGCTGATGGCGGCGCTCGCCGGGCGGCGCGCGAAGGTGGACGCGGTCGGCATGGTCGGGCTGGTGGAGAACATGCCGTCGTCCACCGCGTACCGGCCGGGCGACGTGGTGCGCTCGGCGTCGGGGCAGACGATCGAGGTGCTCAACACCGACGCGGAAGGGCGCATGGTGCTGGCCGACGTGCTGTGGTGGACGGCCAAGACCTACGAGCCGCGCCTGATGGTGGACCTGGCGACGCTGACCGGGGCGATGGTAGTGGCGCTGGGGCACGAGCACGCGGGGCTGTTCGCCAACGACGACGCGCTGGCGGGCGAGCTGCTGGCGGCGGGGCTGGAGACCGGGGAGCGGCTGTGGCGGATGCCGCTGCACGACAGCTACGACCGGATGCTGCGCTCCGACATCGCCGACATGAAGCAGATCGGCGGGCGTCCGGCGGGCGGCATCACCGCGGCGCAGTTCCTCGCGCGGTTCGTGGGCACGACGAAGTGGGCGCACCTCGACATCGCCGGCACGGCGTGGAGCAGCAAGGACGCGGCCTGCGTGCCCAAGGGGGCGACGGCGTTCGGGGTCAGGCTGCTCGACCGGCTGGTGGCGGAGCACTACGAGGGAACGGCATAAGCAAGCAAGGCTGGGCTCTGCCCAGACCCGCCAGGGGCGAGCCGCCCCTGGACCGGCTTTACTTAAGGAGTGGATTCCAAAGGCGAGTCTTTGGCGGGGTCCCCGCTTTCAAGCATGGGGGCAGAGCCCCTGGCCTTGCTTTCCCACTTGCGGGGTGTGCGGTGACGGCGATCGGCTTCTATCATCTGACGCGCACAGGCGCTGACCGGGCGCTGCCGTTGCTGCTCGGCCGCACCCTGGCGGCCGGCGAACGCGCAGTGGTGATGTGCGCGGATGCGGCGCGGGTGGCGGCGATGGACGACGCGCTGTGGCTGTCGGCGGACCCGGACTGGCTGCCGCACGGCACGGCGCGGGGCACGGGCCTGGCGGGCGAGCCGGCGTTGCAGCCGATCTGGCTCACGGAGCGCGACGAGGCGCCGAACGGGGCGCGCTACCTGTTCCTGCTGGACGGGGCGCGCTCGGCGCGGCTGGCGGAGTTCGCGCGGGTGTTCGACCTGTTCGACGGGGCGGAGGCGGGGGCGGTCGAGGCGGCGCGGCTGCGCTGGGGCGAGGCAAAGGCGGCTGGGCACGAGATGACGTACTGGCAACAGGGCGAGCGCGGATGGGAGCGGCGTGCGTGAGGGACGCGGGACGAGCCAAGCCGGGCCTGGACAGGACCCGCCAAAGGCCAGAGGCCTTTGAAAACCCTTCCTTTAAGTACTGGATTTCAAAGGCGAGCCTTTGGCGGAGTCCAGAAGCGGAGCCTTTGGCCTTGCTTGCTTCCTGCCGATGAGCGCCCCGGTCTTCTCCGTGGTGGTGCCCTGCTTCAACGAGGCCGAGGGGATCGGCCAGTTCCACGCGCGGCTGGGTGCGGTGATGGACGGCCTTGGGGCGGCCTGGGAGGTCGTGTACGTCAACGACGGCAGCGCGGACGCGACGCTGGCGCGGGTGGAGGCGCTGCGAGCGGCGGATTCGCGGGTGGCTCTGGTGAATTTGTCGCGCAATTTCGGCAAGGAGATCGCGCTGACGGCGGGGCTGGACCATGCGCGGGGCGAGGCGGTGGTGGTGATCGACGCGGATCTGCAGGACCCGCCCGAGGTGATCCCGGCGCTGGTGGCGGCGTGGCGGTCGGGGTTCGACATGGTCTATGCGCAGCGCAGGGTACGCGAGGGCGAGACCTGGCTGAAGCGGGCCACGGCGGACGGGTTCTACCGGGTGATGCAGCGCGTCGGCGGGGTGAGGCTGCCGCGCGACGCCGGGGATTTCCGGCTGATGAGCCGGCGCGCGGTGGACGCGCTGCTGCGGCTGCGCGAGCAGCACCGGTTCATGAAGGGGCTGTTCGCCTGGGTGGGGTATCCGTCGGTGGCGGTGCTGTACGACCGGGCGCCGCGCCATGCGGGCACGTCGTCTTGGTCGTACTGGCGGCTGTGGAACCTGGCGCTGGAGGGGATCACCGGGTTCACGGTGGTGCCGCTGAAGGTGGCGACGTATCTCGGGCTGGCGGTGGCGGTGTTCGCCGTGATCTTCGGCGGGCAGCTCGTGGTGCGCACGCTGCTGTTCGGCAACCCGGTGCCGGGCTACCCGAGCCTGATGGCGGTGGTGCTGTTCCTGGGCGGCGCGCAATTGATGACGTTGGGGGTGATCGGCGAGTACCTCGGGCGGGTGTTCAACGAGACCAAGCAGCGGCCGCTCTACCTGGTGGAGCGCTACTGTTCGTCCGAGGCGGGCGGGCCGTCCGAGGCGGGCGGTCCGTCCTGAGCCGGGCCGGACCGGGGACGCGCGTGCCGGTGCGGAACGGGACCGGCCCGGCATTTGCGGCGACGGGCGGCGTGGTGCGGGCCGGCGAGATCCGCTCGTTCACCGGGCTGCGCGGAGTGGCGGCGCTGATGGTGGTGGGCGTGCACGCGACGCCGGTGCTGGCGCCGGACGCGCCGGGGTGGCTGGCCGCGGTGCTGGCGCAGGGGCAGGTCGCGGTGGACCTGTTCTTCGTGCTGAGCGGGTTCGTGCTGGCGCGCGCGCAGGCCGGGCTGGAGCGGTCGGGGGTCAGGGCGTTCCTGTGGCGGCGGGCGTGGCGGATCTACCCGCTGCACGTCGCGGTGCTGGGCGTGCTGGCGGTCTACGCGCTGGTAGCGGCGGCGGGCGGGGACGGGTTCATTGGGCCGGACTTTCCGTGGTCGCGGCTGCTGCCGACGCTGCTGCTGCTGCAGCCGTTCCTGTTCCGTGGCAGCACGGGCTGGAACCCGCCGGACTGGTCGATCGCGGTGGAGATGCTGTGCTCGGTGCTGCTGTGGCCGGCGCTGGTGGCACTGCGCGCGGCGGGGCGGCCGGGTCTGGTGGCGAGGAGGCTGGTGGCGGGGGGGCTGGCGCTGGCGGCGGCGGCGAACCTCGCGGCGCATGGCGGGGAGACGGCGGGCTGGCCGGCGGTGCTGCGCGGGGTGTGCGGCTTCGGGTTCGGCATGGCGCTGGCGCGGCTGGGCACGCAGGCGGGTACACGGGGCGCCGGCGGGTTGGCGTGTGTGTGGGGGTGGGCGACGGTGGCGGAGCTGGCGGCGGGCGGGGGCTTTCTGGTGTCGGTGGCGGTCGATGCGCCGGGGGCGTCGGTGGTGCTGGCGGGGTGGCTGGTGCTGGCGCTGTCGCACGAGGCGGGGGCGGTGTCGCGGTGGCTGCGCGGGCGGTGCGTGGTGGGGCTCGGGCGGGTGTCGTTCTCGGTGTACCTGGTGCACGTGCCGCTGCTGATCCCGTTCGAGGGCGGGTGGGCGTGGGCCGGCGGCTGGGCATGGCGGGTGGCGGCGTGCGGGGCGTACCTGGCGCTGGTGGCGGGGGTGGCGACGCTGGCGTGGCGCTGGGTGGAGCGGCCGGGGCGGGCGTTTGCGGGACCGGCGGCAGGGATGAACTGGAGGTGGTGCGCCGGTGCAACCGGAGCAGGAGACGCGGAACAGCCGCAGGCCTCTCCCCTGGAGTCCAGCAGGGCCTGATGCCAACGGTCCTTGGCCTCGACCTGTCGGAAAGAAAGCAAGGCTGGGCTGTGGCCTTCAACGATAATTGGCGGGGTTCTTCCAACGCTATATGGCACACCAAGTGCTGAGTTTTGTTAAAAAACGGAACGGCTGCTTCCAGGTGCGGTTGTGACGAAAACGGCCTCGCAAAATGGTCCAGTGTTCGCATAAACCCTCGCCAAACTCAATCTTCGAGATCGTTTAGCTCTGTTGCGAGGCGATCAACCAGCATTCTGACCTTGCTGGAGAGATGGCGACGGCTGGGATAGAGGGTGCGCACGATCACCTCTTCGGTTCCGTGGTCGGCAAGAAGAACGCGCAAACGTCCTGCTGCGATGTCGGAACCGACCAGAAAAGCCGGCAGGTAGGCGACGCCGAAACCGGCTAACGCGGCTTGCCGCACCGCCTCTCCGCTGTCCAGGTGCAACTGCCCCGCATCGGTGATGCGCAGGGTGTCACAACAGGGTGGTGTCAACAGCCAGGGGCGTGCGCCATTTCGATCGCCGAGGGTGATGCGGCTGTGCGGCAGAAGGTCGTCAGCCGCAAGCGGCTCGCCGCGGTTGGCCAGATAGGCGGGCGCGGCGCAGAGCACCGCGTGCGAACGGGCGATGACGCGCGCGATCAGGCGCGTGTCCTGCAGCGGCCCGCCGCAGCGCACCGCGAGGTCGTATCCCTCCTCCACCAGGTCCGCGACACGATCGGTGATGCTTACCTCCGCCGCCAGCGACGGCCAGGCCTTCAGGTAGGCGCTGAGGATCGGGAGGACATGCTGGCGACCGAAGCTGTCCGGCACGGTCAGGCGCAGCAATCCTCGCGGCTCCGGAGAATTCTGGCGAACCTCCGCCTCAGCCTCCTCCAAATCGGTCAGGATCTGGCAGCAACGTTCATAGAAAGCCTGTCCATCGGCGGTAAGCGCGACGCTGCGCGTCGTGCGGTGGAGCAGTCGGGTTCCGAGCCGCTCTTCCAGGCGCACCAGCGCCTTGCCCACCGCCGACCGCGTCAGCCCCACTGCTCTCGCGCCTGACGAAAAACCACCCGCCTGTGCCACCGCCACGAAAGCCCTGATAGCGCCTAGGTCCACCTTCTCCTGCAAGCATTACCTCCCCGTCGTCCCGACTATGGGGAACCTGTTTCCCTGACAACCAGCCTATAGTCGAAATTGGGGATTGCAGAGCCGCATTCTCCCGGATGCGAAGCGGCGCCTAGTGCGGCCCTCCATGATGCATAGGATCGGGCGGCAGCGGCACCGGCCTTCGCGAGCAGACCTACGAGGAAGCGCAATGAATGTAGCAGGCTACGAAACCGGTCCGATCGCATGTCAGGCGGCGTTCATCGCCGACTTCGACGTCGCCGCGGATATCCCTCTTTCTCACCTTGTCTCCAAGGTCGATACCGATCGCCGCCGCATGGATGTCCGTCGCGGCATGCGCAGCAAGTACGTCCCCCTGCGCTTCGACCCTGCGACCGGCGCCCACCAGATCGGCGGCCGCTACCTGTTCGAGACGTGGGACGACGTTCTCGACTATATGAGGTTCACGTCCGAGGAACTGGAGTTCGAGCCCGGCACCAAGTTCTGGAACCGTCCCTTTTTCAGCAATATCGACAAGCGCGCCTGGCGCGTCGTCGGCGCCCACGACTTCACGCCTCTGGCCACGCACTACGTGAGCCGCTTCGAACGTTTCACCTATGAGGCGGAAGCAGCCATGACGGCTTTGGAAGCGGCTTGGCCGGCCATACGCGACGCGGCCCGGGAAAGGGGCCGTGCCAGCGTCTGGCTGCTGATCCAGCCGGACGAACGGCAGGTCGGCCTTCTGACGGTAGCAACGCAACTGTCGGGGAGCAATCAAGCGGAACAGGCTTCCCGATCATTGGCTGCTCTTGAACATGCGGAGTCGCTTGCAAGCCGTGTCTCTAGCCAGATTACCGTTCGCTCGTTGTTCGACAGGACAAGCCTGAACTTGTCGCTCTGGCTGCCCCGGTCGCAGCGCGCGGGCGGCGATCCCTCCATCTTTCCGACGTTTCCCGTTCATCCTCTCCCCCAATTGGGAAGCTGAGCGCCGCGCCGAGGCAAGTGGACGCTGGGAGCGCTTCCGGGAGCTTCCAGCTCGGTTGAACGATCGGAATCGGGAGCAGCGAAACCTGATCCTATCGGCCGACTTTGGTCGATTTCGGAAACTCACGCTGTTTTCGCGACAGCGCCGCCACCCTG